>Ga0111149_1036_pt1 | contig 28404 bp, 23 predicted proteins | sample DeeMarSeWOR28_12_FD_80400 | JGI IMG/M metagenome (GOLD analysis project Ga0111149, IMG submission 80400) | Desulfobacterales bacterium SG8_35_2
ACTGCAGGACATTTTGTCTTTCAGCATGACGATTCCACCCTAAAGCATGAGATGAAAAAGCAGGGTATCCGGGTAAAATTTTCCAGGGCCGCAGGATCATACGACAGCTATGCCAAAGTCCAGATTGAGGTTGCCCGCAGGCTGGCGGGAAAACTGCCCCAGGAGCATAACATACCAGATATCAAAACCATTCTGGAGATTGGCTGTGGCACCGGCAATTATACCTCGCTGCTAGCGGCCAGGTTTCCCGGAGCAAAGATAATTGCCCTTGATTTCTCACCAGAGATGCTTGCCAAAGCCCTCTCCAAACTGCAAGGCAAAGACATTGATTTCGTCTGCGCCGAGGGCGAACGGTTTTTGCAGGAAGCCCCTGCAGAAACATTTGACCTGGTGACCAGCAACGGCTCCCTGCAGTGGTTTGCCGATATTGACAACGCTCTGCACAATATGGCCCGCATCCTCAAAACAGGCGGTGCCATGTCCTGCTCCATATTCGGGCCCCAAAGCCTGAAAGAACTGGGGCAAGGTTTGCAGGCCATGCACTCCTTTGCAGAAATCATTGCCGCACAAACATTTCCTCAGCTGGAAAGACTGCAAAAAGCCTTGCACAGTAATTTCAAGGAAGGAAAGGCAGAGGAAGAACTTATTGAAAAAGAATACAGTTCAGCGCACGATCTCCTGCTCCATATTAAAAAGACCGGGACCTCGGGATGGCAGCAGAATATGCAGCATCCGCTTACGCGTGAAGGCGTATGCAGACTCGATGAGTGGTTTGACAAAACCTTTGGAGCATGCAGGGTGACCTACCAGATTCTTTTTCTCGAGGGTCACAATTAAAGCTATTTTTCCTCTTTGCTTCTTGCCTCTTCCTGCTCCAAAAGCTCACCTAAAATACAGGCGGCTTCACCGACAAGCCTGATACAAATTTTTCGCCTGCTGTCCGGGTTACCGTAATACTCCCTTACTTCTTCTCTGTTTTTCCAGTCAACACCGGCGATGTCCCGACAATCCATGCCGCCATAGGGTTCAGCCAACTCTTCAAATTTCTTCAGGAATTTATTGCTTAAAGCCCAGAGACGGGAATTTTCTTTTTCATCAAGGTTTCCCCTGCTGTACATACTGGAAATCATCGCAACCCCGCCCAGCAGGATGCCGCACACGTTACCGGAACTTGCTATACCGCCGCCATACGCACCGACTGCCTTGACAGTTGCTTCATCCACCATGTTTGTCTTTTCCTGGCACACGGCAAGGATTGCCTGGCTTCAATGAAACCGCTTTTTAAAAAGATCGATCGCCTTATCACGCATTTCCTCTGGAGTCATCTCTACCTCAATGGGAAAAATTGTTGTTTAACCGGCAAAACCGGGCCTCTATAATATGAACTGAAACAACAACTGCATTCAAATTATCAACTCTTTAAAATACACAATGGATGGAAATTTCTCTGAATATAATATTTCTGCCCGGCTGCTCGGCCTGGCAACAAAAATTAGCACTTCAATACCATAAACTTGAGCTGCCTGCAGGACATTTTCATTATCGTCAGCCAAAAGCGTTCGCTTCTTATCGTAACCAAGGATCGATTCAAGCCGCAGCCAGAATTTAGGATCCTCTTTTGGCAGCCCGATATCCTGGGAGCAGATAATACGGTCAAAATAGGACCCGATATCAGTTTTACGCATCTTGATATCCAGTGTCTTGCTGTGGGCATTTGTCACCAGGTGCACTTTCTTCTCGATAGTGAGGCAATAGTTTAAAAAGTCAATAACATAGGGATGCACCTGGATAAGATGATTGATCTTGAGTTTTAGGGCAGGTATGTCCAGGCCAAGTTTTTCCGACCAATAGTCAAGGTCTGTCCAGGCCAGGGTCCCTTCTATGTTTTTGTAGCGGGCCAGAAGCTCTTTCCGGGCTTCCAGAGGGGTCAGATCATTTTTTTCTGCAAAAATTTCAGGGACATAATGCTCCCAGAAATAGTCATCAAAATGCTTGTCAAGCAGGGTACCGTCCATATCCAGCAATATGGTATCAATTTTGTCCCACATTGCTTCCCACCGTATAGACCCAATATTTTTTTCCTGGTGCTTCATTAAATAATCCTGATGAATAAATTTTGATTTTAGAGTTTTATGTCTGTCAATCGTCAGCAATTTTAGTATGTTGATAATTTTGAATTTTGGCGGAACAGGATTATATTTCTGCTTTACTTTAACTTAAAACGTAAAACTCAAAATTCAAAACTTTTATGCCGCGCCTTTTCATTGCTGTTGATCTGCCTGATAAAATAAAGGAAAACCTGAAATCAATGGCATTTGGTATCCCAGGTGCAAAATGGGTCAGCCCCGAGCAGCTGCACCTTACGGTGCGCTTTATCGGTGAGGTGGATGGCGCCCTGTTTAGCGATATCAAAAATATACTGGACGAAGTAAACTCAGCAGCATTCAGCCTGCAGCTCAAGGGAGTCGGTTATTTCCCTCCCAGGGGCGCGCCGCGTGTTTTGTGGATAGGCCTGGAAAAAAGCGAACCATTGCAGCTGCTGAAAAAAAAGATTGACACAAAACTTTTACGGGTCGGAGTTGAGCCGGAAGGAAGAAAATTCTCGCCGCACATAACACTTGCCCGCCTGAAAAAAAGCCCGGTTCATAAAATTGCAAATTTTCTTTCCGGTAACGGCCTATTCAGCCAGGAGCCTTTCCAGGTTGAAGATTTCAAACTCTATTCCAGCATCCTGACCTCCAAGGGAGCGTATCACAAGGTGGAAAGGATTTATCCATTAATCTGAAAATAAAGGGGATTCAAGGGTTCGAGGGGTCGAGGATTCAAGGGTAAAAATTCAAAGATGAATGCTGCCCGCTAATCGCTTACAGCTTTTTAAGCCTGTATTACTCATGAGCATTACGGACAAGCATCACTACGGCATGTGCTGACATACCCTCACCCCTTCCTTCAAAGCCCATCTCTTCAGTTGTGGTGGCTTTAAGATTTATAACATCTGGATCAACACCACATGCTGCTGCAAGATTTTTTTTCATTGCTGCAAAATAGGGTGCCAGTTTGGGGTGTTGTGCCACCACGGTTATGTCAGCATTTACAAGCACATATCCCTTTTCCGAAACCAGGGCACCAACGCTTTCCAGTATCTTCAAGCTGCTGATATCTTTGAATTTCTGTTCCGAGTCAGGGAAATGCACGCCAATATCACCTGCAGCTGCTGCACCGAGTAGTGCATCGCAGAGAGCATGGGTTAATACATCGGCATCTGAGTGCCCCTGTAATCCTTTTTGATAGGGAATCTTTTCCCCCCCCAAAATAAGAGGCCGTCCAGTTACCAGGCGATGGGCGTCATAGCCCAAGCCGCTGCGGTAATGAATGCTTCCTGCAAAATCTTTACCGTCCTGTTCTCTTTCCATGAGTATAGCCTTTGCAAGGATAAGATCCTCTGGTCTGGTAATTTTGATATTTTTTTCGGAACCCTCCACGACTTTCACAGGACAGCCCAGGAGTTCAAGGAGGCCCGCCTCATCTGTCGCAATAAAATCCTCTTTTTCTGCTGCCAAAGCGTAGGCCTCCAGCAAGAGTGATTTCTTTGCAACTTGCGGAGTTTGCGCCTGCCAGACATCCGCCCGGTCAATTGTCTTCTCGATCATTTTCTGTCTGGAAACCGTTTTCAAGGTATCTTTCACCTGGATTGCAGCCATGGCGGCACCGCTCTTCTCCGCCTCCTGCAAACACTTCTCCACAACGGCAACAGGCACAAAAGGCCGCACGCCATCGTGCACCAGGACAAGTTCCACATCATCCGGTAACACCTTAAGTCCGAAAAGAACTGAGTCCTGGCGTTCATTCCCCCCTGCAATAACCCTGTATACCTTTGTCAGATGATTGCTTTGCACCAAATCTTCAACCCAGGGGCAGTTTTCAGCTGGCACAACCACAACGATGTGCCCGATTGCCTCTATCTGCTGAAAAACCCTGAGAGTATGGACCAGGATTGGGTCCCCCGCCAACTCGTAAAACTGTTTCGGGGAGGATAACCCCATGCGGATGCCGCTGCCGGCGGCCGGGATGATTGCTGCAACTTTTGAAGGGTTCATGTGCAATGTGATAATTTTTATCCAAGGTGAGGATTTACTATTGATTCAATAGAATATAACAAACGGTCCTTTTTATTTAATACCTTCTTCTTTTGTTTGCCCAAAAGAAGAAACAAGAAAAGGGCCCCCGACTGTACCGGCCCTTCCGGCTGCCTTGTGCTTCTCGCTGTTGCCGGGACGCTAAAAAACTCGGCTGCGCCTCAGACAGTTTTAGCGTCTTAATCCGGCACCAGCTGCGATGCTCAGCGGCACAGAACGGGTTTACGACTTAAAATGAGTGAAACGACTTTCCGATGTCGCCCGTTCTTGGCGAGCAGCGCAGGGCAGTCCCGCAGTAAGCGGGACCAAGTGACCGGCTGCACTTTCTTTTGGTTCGTTTTCTTTATGCAAGTAAAGAAAATGAACATATAAAAATAAAGGATAATTAAATTTATTTAAAAAATGTTCATTTTCTATGACAGATAACCATATGAAAAAATAGACTTTTTTTATCGAAAATCTTCATATCTGTTCTTCTTTTGTCGGCAGTTTCATATGCCAACAACAAAATGAACAACAAAAATTGGAGTGGGTTATAAGCCGAATTCTGTAACCCGCCATGCGGGCCATGATCATTTATCTTGGATGCCGGTCACCCGGCATCTCCAGCAATCTACCCGGAAACATCGGACGGGCAGCCCTCAAGCGTTTCCCTATTTGATCTTGCTTCTGGTGGGGTTTGCCATGCCCTCCATGTCGCCATGGAGGCGGTGAGCTCTTACCTCGCCTTTTCACCCTTACCCCGACGGGCGGGGCGGTATTTTTTCTGTGGCACTTTCCTCCGGTCACCCGGAGTTCGCGTTACGAACCACCATGCCCTGTGAAGTTCGGACTTTCCTCTGACCATGAGGCCAGCGATCATGCACCCACTCCATATTTAATAGTAAGATCTTACTGGTTTGGTGTAAAGATAATAAACTTTGTTTATTAATAGAACTTAAAACTATCTTGCGTTTTTTTAGTTCAAGGTTTTTAGACTATGAGGAAATATTCGAAAAATTAGGATTTTTCTTCAAGATCAAGGAGTAAGTTTTTTTAAAAGCGCAGTGAACATATGGTTCATGAGCATTTAAAAAAAATGAAACGACACAGAGAATGGTGAAAAAGATTATTTTTCGTGGTTGTCAATAGCCCGATTCGCCAACTCATCCGCGCGGCTGTTTTTCTCGCGCCGCACATGTGTGACGCTGTAGGAGGCAAATTCAGACAGAATTTGCATGGTTTTCCGGAAAAGCGGAGTCAGGTTCGGATGTTTTACTCTGTAAGTACCAAGGATTTGCTTTACAATAAGTTCCGAGTCAAGATGGATTTTTATCTTACCTTTGCCAAATTCTCCACACCTGGCAAGCCCGAAAAGCAAGGCTCTGTATTCCGCCTCGTTATTGGTACATTGGCCCAGATATTTTCCTGTGGCTACAACCTCATTACCCTTATCATCAAGTATTGCGATGCCTGCCCCGGCCTCACCGGGATTACCCCTTGAGGCTCCATCAGTGAACAAATACAATGTTCTTCCCTGTAACTTTCCCTGCCAATCCCTGTCCTGGTCCTGCCATAGTGAAGCCTGAGCAGACTTCTTGGCTTGCGCCTTTTGGCGAGGGGCAAGCACTCCTGCAGCTTCCTGCAGGATTTTTCTAACCTGTTCGGGTGGCAGGTCCCGGAAGTAATCCTGCAATATCTCGTCAGGCAGTTTCTTGACCAGGACCCGGAGAATATCTCCGGCTTGGCGTTTTATACCAGTGCCTGTCGGATGGGGACTCACTCCTTGTCGCTCTCTGGCTGATGAAACAGGATGCGCTGACAGGTGGGACAGGTCAGAATCCTGTCACCTTTTAAAATATCATTGAAATGCTGGGGTGGAATGCTCATAAAACAGCCCTGGCAGATGCCGTTGACTACTCCGACAACCGCCTTTCCGTTGCGCCTGGTACGAAGCATGTCATACTTTCTCAGGGCGGCCTGTTTTATATTTTTTGCCATGGAATCACGCTTGCCAACTATCTTGGCTTTTTTGCCTTCAACTTCTCCGGCATGCTTCTTGACTTGCGCACTTTCCTCGGCAAGGGCCTTTTTTTCTTCCTTAATCAGGCTTTCCTGTTCAGCCAGGATTTTAGTATTGGCGTCAGCGGCTTCCATGACCCTGACAATTTCCTCTTCCTTATCCTTGATGCTTTTCTTGCCGTCTTCGATCTCTTTAAGCAGACTCTGATATTCCCTGTTTGTCTGAACCTGCATCATCTTGGACTGCCGTTCCTTGATACTGCTTAATCCATCGGCAAGCTCGGCCTCCAGTTCCCGGCGCTGCGTTTCTGCAGCTTCAATTTTCGCCTTTAACTCCTCAATTAAGGCCTGCCGTTCATTAAACGCTTTTTCCTTCTTGCTGAGTTCTGCTTTTTGTGCATTAATCTCGGCATCAAACTTGGCAATTTCCAGATCGATTATCTGCAGTTCTGTCAACTGCTTTATCTCTTCATTCAATTGGTGGTCTCCTTGATTGGTATCGTCGAGCTACGACTCATTTTTATATAATTATAACTTTATGTTAACTTGTTTCTCTTTGCAGTCACCATGGCTTGTGTCTCAGGATGCCGGTTGATGATAGACAAATGGATTTTGCTGTTTTGCAGATGGTAACACAGGGATATTGATATCCTTTTCTGCAAAGACACTCTGCAAAATCTCAACCAGCGATTCCACCACAGGATTTTCAGTGGCAAAATGACCTGCATCTATGATACAGAAGCCTGCAGCCTCTGCCCACCTGGCGGTACTGTGCTTTACCTCACCGGTAACATATACCTGGGCTCCACTGGCATACGCCGCTGCTGCCAGGTCAGAACCGCTGCCGCCACACACTGCCACAGTATTTATTTCCTCAGGCAGCTTTCCCGCTACTCGCAGGACAGGCAGCTTAAAAAAATCGCATAAATATCCAATGAATGCTTCAGGACTCAACGGGTCGGCAAGGCGGCCGACGCGACCGAAGCCTGCAGCGGCCGATCCCGCCGGCAGTTTTTCTGCCGGGACAAGAGGCCTGCTATCCTGCATGCCAAGACTACTGGCCAGCACGTCATTAACCCCCCCTGGAGACTGATCGAGATTGGTATGGCAGCCGATTACCGAAATTTCACTTTCCAGGGCCCTTCGTAAAAATCTGCCCATTGGCTGGTCTGTATAAATTGCCCTGAGAGGATTAAAGATGAGTGGATGATGGGTAATAATGCAGTCAGCTCCGACATCGTCAGCCTCGGCAAGAATCTCTTCCGTCGGGTCAAGTGCCACAAGGACGCCCTTTATGGATCTGTTTGGCTCACCGAGCATCAAGCCGACGTTATCCCATTCTTCAGCCAGGCCAAAAGCGGCAATCTCATCAAGAATCTCAAGCAAGTCTTTTACTCTCATTTCTCCCATCTTGTGTCGAGGTCCTGCTGCCATATACAATAAAGAAAAAAGGCACACCTCTTGTTCAGGTGCACCTTTTTATTGGATCCAGAGAATTTTCTGCGACCGCCCCTCCGAGAATAAACCTCCGGGGCCACTCCTTCAGGCGATAGAACCTGGAAATCGCAATATTATTACAATCTGCCTGCCATTTCATTTTGTCTTACTTCAAGAAGGCTTATAAACTGCATACTGACACCAGCAGTCCAATACTTACAAGCGACAGCTGACATATTGCAAGAGTCGAAAAACTCTCGGGGCAGCAACAGAACCGGCAATTTTCAGCTGATTATGTATGCAATACCTGTCAGATCTGAGCTTTTTTTCACAGCCGGCAATTATTTACAATATCTAAGATGGGCAGCCTAGCTGGTGGGCCTACCTGGACTCGAACCAGGGACCGACCGGTTATGAGCCGGTGGCTCTAGCCAACTGAGCTATAGGCCCATCCCCAAAAACCATCCCCAAAAACCAAATTAGTTTTATTACCGCAGTGCGTTTTTTTTGTCAACCGCTAAATCGCAGAAAGTGAAAAGGGGGTAGCAGTTGAACACTCGACTTCAATATAAATCGGTTTCCCTTGACCCACTCCCTGCTTTCATTTAAGTTTTGCACTGTTTCAGGCAGAGTCTCCCCTTTTTGCTAATAACAAATTATCTTGAACCTCTGGTTGCCGCCTTGATCTATAACAACCTTCTCTACTTCATCACGGCCATCATAATATTCGCCACTGGAAGTATTCCTGATGAACCCCAAATTCCCTTTGGAGCAGCTTTTATTATTTTCATGCTCAAAGGCGCGGCATACCATTACCTGGTGCACCGGGCCCATGCAGGCGGGCGCGCTTCCAATGACAAGGGCTATTTTGCTGTAGAGCAGAAATATTCACTCCTTGCGATTTTCATTTTTGGTATCGATGTCTATATTCTTGACATCAAGTATTACCTTTCCTTTTTGTCCCTCAAGGGGAATTTGCCTGCACTCCTTAGTCTTGCCGGCATAGCGCTGTTTTTTTTCTACCTGTCATTATTATGGCTGGCAGCTAGAAAAAATTACCGGATCATTTTTGGGCGTCGCTATTCTGCCAAGGATTTTGTCATCAAGAACATCAAGCTCAACCTTCCCATTGTTCTGCCATGGCTCATTATTAACTTTCTTGCCGATTTTCTCAAAATCCTGCCCTTTCCCCTGTCCAGAATGCTGGCATCGTCTGAATGGGGCGAGACCATCCTCTTTCTGCTTTTCTTTCTTCTCCTGGCCGCTATTTTCCCTGTGCTCATTAAGAATCTCTGGGATTGCCAGCCCTTGCCTGCAGGACCTGCCCGGGCTCATATGGAAAAATTCTGCCGGCAGCAGAATTTCAAATACTCCGACATCATGCTCTGGCCCCTTTATGAGGGGAAAATGCTGACAGCAGGTGTTATGGGCCTGGCAAAAAAATACAGATATGTCCTTATCACCCCGGCTCTGCTGGAAACCCTTTCACCTTATGAAATAGAGGCTGTCCTGGCCCATGAAATCGGGCATATAAAGAAATACCACCTGCAACTCTATCTCCTTTTGTTTATGGGGTTTGGCCTGGTGGCCAGCTTGATTACCAACCCCCTGCTTTACCTGCTCCTGAACTCAAATATTTTTTACCAGATAATCAACTTTACCGGCATTGACCCCGAAGCGGCTTTAGCGTTTTGGGGAACAGCTCCGATGTTTTTAATCATGCTCATATATTTCCGCTATGTGTTTGGTTTTTTTATGCGCAATTTTGAGCGCCAGGCCGATCTGGCAGTATTCAAAGCGCTTGGTGACAGTACGCCCTTAATTAGTTCCCTGGAAAAAATCGGCTGGCTGAGTGGCAATATACGCAACAAGCCCAGCTGGCACCATTTCGGTATTGGCCAACGCGTCGAGTTTCTTGAAAAATGCAGCCGGAACGCATCGTTAATTGCCTGGCATGACCGTAAAGTTTATGGCAGCCTTATCCTGTTCATTGCCCTGCTGGTATTCAGTGCAGGGGTCTTCTGGAATATGGATATGAAACTCGATGACGAAACAAATATCAGGTTTGTTGAGTCTGTGGTACAGCAACGAGCAAGGCGGGAACCGGATAAGGCTATCTGGCAGCGGCTGCTTGGCGACCTCAAGCAGGAACTGGGTCAGGAGGCAGAGGCGCTGACTGCCTATGAAAAATCTTATGCCCTGGAGCCCGACAACCCCCAAACCCTGAACAATATGGCCTGGCTGCTTGTTACTGCCGCAGACCCGGAAGTACGTGACCCGGAAAGGGCCCTGCGTTTTGCCGGCCTGGCAATATCGCTGGAGCCGAGGGCCGGCTTTATCCTGGATACCCTGGCCGCAGCCTACTGGGCCAACAATATGCTTAAAGAGGCCCTGGAGGCTGAAAGCAGGGCCATTGAACTGGATCCTGAAAACCATATTTTCTATCGACGCCAAATGGATTTTTTTCTCAATAATACCTGGCCGGCAGACCTTGAAGGCTGGGTTAAGCAGAAATGAACTTTTTTTTATGTTCATTTTCTTTACTTGCCTAAAGAAAACGAACCAAAAGAAAAGGCAGCCAATCACTTGGTCTGCAAAGGCAGACTACCCTGTGCTGCTCACAAATGACGGGCGACATCGGAAAGTCGCTACCCCTTGCGGGGGTACTCCGCCGAGTCGCTGTTCCGCTCTTTGTTCCGCTGCTCGGCTGCGTGAAATGGCAAAAAACTTAACTTTCAGGTATTAAACCCGTTCTGTACCGCAGAGCATCGAAGCTGTTGTCGGAAAATGACGCTGGACCTGTATGAGCCGCCGCAGGTGGTGAGTTTTCAGCGTCCCGTCAACAGCGAGAAGCGCAAGATAGCCCGAAGGGCCGGTACAGTCGGGTGCCCTTTTCTTGCTCCTTCTTTTGGGTGACAGCAGGTTATTGGCAAAATTTTCAGAATACTGAATACTGACGACTGCAAACTGCAAACTTAAACAAGGAAATTCGATGAAACACATCCTGCTGACCAATGATGACGGGATCCATGCCCCCGGCCTTAAGATTCTTTACCAGCATAGCCGGAAGCTCGGCAAAACGATTATTATCGCTCCGGAGCATGACAACAGTGCCGCAAGCCATTCCCTGACCATGAACCGGCCGCTGCGGGTGCGACAGCTTGAAGAACACTTTTATGCCATAAACGGCACTCCCACGGACTGCGTCACCATCGGCATAAACAAAATCCTGAAGCAGAAGCCTGACCTGGTCATTTCCGGCATAAATCCGGGACCGAATCTCGGGGATGATGTCAGCTATTCGGGCACAGTATCAGCGGCAATCGAGGCCACCATGCTCGGCATTCCCTCAGTTGCCATATCACTGGCTGCAGAATCCGAACCCCTGCACTATGAAACGGCAGCTGCCCTTATTGTCAGTCTGGCAAACATAATCCTTGAGAAAGGGCTCCCCAAAGATACTTTGCTCAATGTTAATGTCCCCAATACAACTTTAGAGAGCATTGGAGGTGTCGCCTTTACCAGAAGGGGCAGGAGACTTTACGATGATGCAATTAAGGAGACGTACGACCCCTGGGGCCGTAAACATTACTGGATAGGAGGCGGCACCCCATCATTTGATGCAGGTGAAGATACGGATTCAGCGGCCATAAGTGTAAACAAGATTTCCATTACCCCCATGCATCTGGACCCCACCAACTACGATGCCCTCACGTTTCTGCGGGAAGAGTGGGCCGCTCTTTTCAAATAAAAAAAGCCAGCCACGTATACCGTGGCTGGCTCATTCTCTTTTTCCGGCGCGATTACTTTGTAAACTGGACTTCCACCCGCCTGTTCAGTTCACGTCCTTTGCGGGTTTCGTTGCTGGCGGCAGGCCTTGTTTCTCCGAATCCTTTCATGGTCAGACGGCCCCTATCAACTCCCTGGGTGACCAGGTAATTAACAACAGCAGTTGCCCGCCGCTCTGAAAGCTTCTGGTTGTATTCTTCTGTACCGATCCAGCATGCATGCCCGTGGATCTCGGCCTTAAGGCCAGGATTCTTCTTGAAGGTCTCCACCCAGCGGTTCAACTCATGATATGATTCAGTCCGTAGTGAATACTTATCAAAATCAAAGAAGATATTGTTCACTTTCAGGGTAATCTTTTCTTTGATCAGCTTTTCGAGCGGATAGAGGATAATATCATGCCTGTAATCGGTAAAAGTAGTTATATCGGTGAAATCCAGGGTTTCAGAAGCACCCATATAACCCTCTTTTTCTGCAGAGTACCCATATTTATGACCTGCGGGCAGAACAATGAGATACTCTCCGGAATCCGGGTCGCTTTTGGCAATTCCAGCTGACTTGTTCAGGGTCAGGTCATTCCAGACAATCTGAGCTTCCAGGGGATTTTTGTCAGGATCCATGACCTTGCCGGAAACAGTAACTGCAACAGCGGGCCTTGCTATGGCAGGCAACTCCGTTGAAAAAATATCACTGGGTCCGCATCCAATCCTGGGTGCGGAAATATCACCCTCCCAGCATTCCGATTTTTTTTCAGCAGTGGCATAATACGCCAGGTCGCCTTCTGTTGTTATCTGGAAGCCCCAGTCGTTGTATGGTCCATTTATCTCCTTGCCAAGATTCACAGGCTCACTCCACTCTGTCCAGGATGAGTCGCTCTGTCGGCGGGCCACAAAAACATCAAGACCGCCAAGCCCGTAATGCCCCGATGAGCTGAAATACAAGGTTTTGCCATCCGGATGCAGGAATGGCGAATACTCGGCATGCGGGGTATTTATTGTTGGGCCGAGGTTTATGAGTTTGCCTTCTCCACCCGGGGTTTCAACATATATATAAATATCCGTATTGCCGGCATAACTGCCGTGAAACAGTGTCTCTTTGGGCCTGAAGTCGCCAACATTACCTGGTCTGTCAGAAACAAAAAGTATGGTTCTGCCGTCAGCAGGAAGCATGGCGTCTGAGTCAAAATGCTCAGTATTGATCGGGGCTGGATAATGTTTTATTTCCGTCCAGCATTTTTTGCCTTTCTCTGCATAAAAGATATCCCCACGGCCAAATGAGCCTGGATAGTTGCCCATGAGGGTCATCTTGCTGCTGTCAACTGCAATGCCCAGGATCATTTCATGATCTGGAGTTGAAATGGGGGGACCAACATTATCTGCAGTCTGCCAGGTACGCAGTTGTCTTGTCGAATAATAGATATCCTCTCCTCCTGCCTCTTCACCCCTGTTACGCGTAAAGTAAAGAGTTTTGCTGTCCGCAGAAATAATCGGCCTGAATTCAGAGCCTCTGCTGTTGACACCGGAACCGAGCCGTGTCTTTTCCAGGTACTCATCCGGGGCTTCAAGCAAACGTATTATCTTGTCAAAACGCTCTGCCATGGTAGGAAAGTTTGCTTTATACTTTTTATAGAGAGCGGCTGCTGCTCCCCAATTGTTATTATTGACATGGGAACTGGCAAGCCGCTGCACAGCAACAAAGGCCAACTCACACGGACTGTTATCAGCGATGAATTGCTCAAAGTCCTGAACTGTCACTGCCTGCTGCAGCATAGCCTCGCGGTCTTCACATGATTGTGCTGCAACAGCAATTTGGGGGATTAGTGCGAGCAGGAATATCAAGGCACCTAAAACTACCTTCCGGCCCGTCATCATCTTTGCATTCATCAAAGTCCTCCTCTTGTTTACTCTTGGCAGACAACTAACTTATTTTGAAAATATATTAACAAATTAAGTACCCTATAATTTTTTATATTTCTGGTCAACAAGATAGTTTGCAGATTACTTATGTAAATAAAAAGATTTTTCTATTTTCCGCCATCTTCAGCACAATCATCGAAAGATTAACACATCAATTACATGCAATCACCAAGCCAGAAAACAAGAAATTTATGCTCTTTGTGTAAAAAAACTGTAATAAGATAACTGAAATGGATGCCTGTTGGGTTTTAAATTTATTCTGAGGAGTATTATGCCACTGCTGGGTGCACATATGTCTATAGAGGGGGGTCTGCACAAAGCCTTTGAGCGCATCAGCTTTGTCAAGGGGGAATCCCTGCAGATATTCTCAAAAAACCAGCGGCAGTGGCGTGCGCCAGCACTGGGTGATGCTGAGATTAAACTGTTTAAAGAGGCCTGGCAGCAGTGGGGCCAGGGGCCTGTTGCCGTCCATGACTCCTATCTCATCAACCTGGCAAACCCTGATACAAAAAAGGCGGACAGGGCTGTTTACGCCTTTGCCGATGAAATCATCCGGACCGGACAACTGGGCATTCCTTACCTTATCATGCATCCGGGCTCCCATGTTGGTTCCGGCCGGGAAAAAGGTTTACAGCAGCTGACCGAAAACCTGGACAGGGCTTTTCAGCAGGCAGAGGAGGCAACATCCGTCATGGTCCTCCTGGAGACCACGGCTGGCCAGGGCACGGGTCTCGGTTCAAGCTTTGAGGAGCTGGCCCATGTCATACAATACTCTGGTTACAGTGACAGGCTGGGAGTCTGCTTTGACACCTGCCATGCCTTTGCAGCCGGCTATGACATCAGCACCAAGGCCGGATATAAAAAAACCTTTGCTGACTTTGAGGCCATCCTGGGCCTCAAAAGACTTAAATTTTTTCATCTCAACGATTCAAAAAAAGGACTTGGCTCCAGGGTCGACCGTCATGATCATATCGGCAAGGGTAAAATTGGGCTGGAGGGTTTCAGGCTGCTTATGAATGATCCCCGTTTTGCCCGTCACCCCATGGTTTTGGAAACACCAAAGGAAAAGGACCTTAAAGAGGATATTGCCAACCTGAAGCTGCTGAGAAGCTTGATAAAAAAATAATGGCTGACGGATCATGATGATTGGGCGGCGAGCACCAGTTCCCGCACATAATCAAGCATGAAGTAGTGGCCAAGCAAAAAGAGCAGAATGGAGACTACGGCTGCAGCAGGAACGGTAACAATCCAGGACTTGAAAATTTTCTTGGCTATGCGGCTGTCAATACCTGCCAGACCACGGGCCAGGCCGATCCCCATAATGGCTCCCACCAGAACATGGGTGGTGGAGATTGGCAGCTTCATTCTCGTGCAGACAAGCACCGTTGCCGTGGCCGCAATATCGGCGGCAACTCCACGGGAAGGTGTAATCTCGGTTATTTTGGTGCCCACGGTATCCATGACCCTGTAACCATAGGTGGCAAGCCCCAGGACTATACCCCCGCCACCAAGCATCAGGATCCAAAGAGGCACCGGAACTTTCATCTGTATGGCACCTCCCTGTATAATATGGGCCACTGCAGCCAAGGGCCCCACCGAGTTCGCCACATCATTAGCGCCATGGGCAAAGGCAACTGAACAGGAACTGATAATGACTAGAGGCACATAAACCTCTTCAACCAGTTCAAGCTGTTTAGCTAAAGGCAGTATTTCTTTACCAGCCAGTTTTTTCGCAACATAGAACCGCGAAATAACGGTTGAGATAACGCTTATAACAAAGGCAATGAGCAGGGAATGGGCGTCCGTCATCCACTCAACGCCTTTTAATACATGCTTCAACCCCTTGAATATGGTTGCCAGGGTTACCACCATGGCAAGAAAAAAGACTATATACGGTGTGACCTTTATGGCAGCCTTAGCCGGCTTTTCCTGTCCCAGGATCAATTTGCTGATAATTTTAAAAATAACAAAGGCCATAAGGCCACCGGCAACCGGTGAAACAAACCAGCTGGCCACGATCTGCCCCATCTTTGACCAGTTCACCGAACCGATGCCCGCAGCAACAATACCGAATCCTGCTACAGCCCCGACAATTGAGTGCGTGGTGGAAACCGGCATGCCCGTCCAGGTGGCAAAATTAAGCCAGAGAGCGGCTGCAAGCAGAGCGGCAGACATACCGATAATGATGAGGGCAGCGGCCTCACCCTGAGCCATGTTGGGCAGAGACGCCAAGGCTGACGGGTCGACAATTCCCTTGCGCACCGTATCGGTTACATGAGAGCCGACCAGGACTGCTCCAGCAAACTCGCAGAGACCGGCAGCTACAACAGCCTGCCTTACAGTCAAGGCCTTTGAGCCCACGGCATCGGCCATGGAATTGGCCACATCGTTGGCGCCGATATTCCAGGCCATGTAAAGCCCGAGCAGGGCAATAATGGCAAGTATTGTTATATCCATTGGCAGTCTGGAATCTGGTGGCGCTATTTGATGATCATGATCCTGAGCATATCACCGGCATTTTCAGCAGCGTTGGCTATGGCGCCCAGGGTGAGGATCATTTTTTCATAAAATATTATGGTTATGGGATCCAGCTCCTTTTCAAGGCTGTAGACATCCTTGCTCAGGCTGCGTGCCATGCGGTCAGCCTTCCATTCCTCTTCGCCCAAATTCTTTATCAGGTTGAGCACCTGCTTGGCCTCGGCACCGCTGAACGAGGTCTCTGCCAGGTTGTTCAACTCAACCGCCGCAGTCAGCAGGGTGCCCGTCACCTGGAAGATCTGTTCAACAAATGCAAAAAACTTGTCCATGATATGAGGATGCAGCTTGGTCTTGCGCAGGGTGAGGATAACCGCAAAATCCTGGGCCTTGTCCGCGATGTTGTCCTGGTTGCTGATGAATTTTTCAAGGTCAACGCGGTCGACCGGCATGAAGTAGCGCCGCGGCATGTGATCGCGTACGTTGTGTTTAATAGTGTCAGCCTCATACTCCAGCCTGGACACCCTGTCCTGCAGCTTGAGGATCTCGTCGTAATCTTCGTTGACCAGGGCCTCCATCAACGGCCTGATCACTTCAACACATTCATGCACCTTCTTGGTGTGTTCCACCAGCGGCCCGAAAGGCGATTTGCCGAACAACTCTTGAATAATATTCATCTTTTCACCTCAGCAATTATAAAATAACCTTACGCATTTTCTATTTTTAGGCCTAACAAGCTTGGGCTCATACAATACTTATACGCTGCTTACCGGAATTATTATTCCTCAAACACTTCCGGAGTATGACGTACTATCTCGGCATCAACCAGGTAAATGACATCTTCGGCTATATTGCAGGCATGGTCGGCAATTCTTTCCAGATGGCGACCGGCTGAGACAGCATGGAGCATGCAGTTTATATCTTCCGGACTCTTGATGAGCATATCTTTCACCCGGGCATACATCTCCCGGTTGTATTCATCCACCTGATCATCTTCAGCCCTGATCTTATGGGCAAGCTGCACATCCATATGTACCAGGGCATCTATACTTCGGGTAACCATGGACTCAACTTTCGTAGCCATGCCTTTGACATCATACGGAATCTCAAAATCCTTGAACTTGCAGAGAAACGCCGCCCTTTCAGCTATGTTGACCGCAATGTCACCCACCCTTTCCAACTCGTTATTAATTTTCAGGACCGCAATAATAAACCGCAGGTCGATGGCCACCGGCTGGTAGAGTGCGAGTATTTTCAAGCAGTGTTCTTCGATATCCACTTCCATTTTGTCAATTTGCCGGTCTGACTGGATAACTTCATTTATCAATCTTTCATCTCTGTTGATGAGGGCAAGAGATGCCTTATAGACCCTGTCTTCGGTCTCGCTACCCATAGTGATAATCTTATTTTTCAGGCTGTCGATATCTTTCTGAAGGTGTTTCTGCATGGCAGTTTTTCCTAAAAATTTTGGAGAAAAATGATAAGCATTTCCAAAAGCTGCTTGTAATCAGATCGTAATTATTGCCACAATTCCATAGTAATCAGGATTATAATTTCCACTATATCATAATTGCTTTAAAAGACTATAAGCCATAATTTTTTACCGAATGCCTTCAGGTTTTCTCATTCTCAAAAGATTTAAATTGGGGAAGCAATATCGAAAATGTGCTGCCCTTGCCGGGTTCACTTTGCACCACAACCTTTCCCCCGTGGGCATGGGCAATGTGTTTTACAATCGCGAGACCAAGACCGGTTCCACCAGACTCTCTGCTTCTTCCCTTGTCAACTATGTAGAATCTCTCAAAAAGCCTGTCTAAATGACCAGGCGCTATACCTATTCCCTTGTCCTTAACGTTAATAATGACATTCTTTTCAGTGCATTCCGCATCAATTTGTACTGTACTTTCCGTTTTGCTGTATTTCATAGCATTGTCAAGCAGGTTAATGATAGCCTGCTCCAGCATGGGCCCATTTATCTTGGCATACATAGTGTCAGGACAATCAAGTCTGATATTTATGCCCTTTTCGGCAGCATTTACAGAACATGCCTCAATTGCGCCCTGTAGCACCTCCTTTATGTTGCCTCTTTCAAGAACGACCGTTTTCCTGTCAGATTCCTGCTCAATCTTGGCAAGAGCGAGCAGGTCCTCGACTATAGCGTGAAGCCTGTTTGTCTGCTTGCTTATTATTTCAAGAAAATCCTGGACATGCTGGGAATGTTCTTCTCCTTCATCAAGCAATGTTTCCACATATCCCTTGATAGAAGTTATAGGTGTTCTCAGTTCATGTGAAACATTGGCTACAAAGTCCCGCCGCAGATTTTCGAGGCGGAGCAAACGGGTAACATCATTTATGACAACCAAGGCTCCGATTTTATTTTTTTGAGCACCAGCAAGCTGGGCCCCATGTATTTGCAGCAGGCGCTCATCTTTTTTGCCCAGGTTGAATACTATTGTTTTTTCAGTCGGTTCATCCAAAGAGAGAGTATATTTGATAAAGTGCAGCAATTCAACATTCCTGACAACCTCTAACAGTCTCTTGCCTTGCATCGCAGCCTGGCTGATATCCAGTTGCTTGATCGCTGAATCATTCATATAAAGTATTTTTTCATGGAGATCGACGGCTATAACCCCTTCAAGCATACTTGACAGCACCGTTTCAAGTTCCTTGCTCTTGCCTAATACAGCCCGCATCCTCTCATCCAATTGTTCTGCCATTTTATTCATGGCCTGAGCGAGACCTACTATTTCATCTGACCCGCTCACCAAGATTCTTCTGCTGAAATCGCCATTTGCAAACCGCAGGGATTCATCCTTCATCTGCTCAAGCGGTTGGCTAATTTTTTTTGCAAGTAAAAGGGTAATACCGGAGGCAAAAACAATAATTACAATGATTCCCGCAACAACTCTGGAAAAAAGATTCTTAAGTTCCTTATCGATCGCAGTAAGAGGCTTGGAGACACGCAAGACTCCCTTAATCTCCTTGCCCGCCTGGATTGGAATCGCCACATAGAGCATTTCCTCTCTTGTGGTTGTGCTGTATCGCTGCGAGATTCCGGTAATGCCTGCAAAAGACTGCTTGATTTCAGGACGATTTGCATGATTCTGCATGGTTTGCGGATCACGGCCGGAATCACATATAACTTTGCCCTTCCAATCAACAACCGTAATCCTGGTGGATATTTTACCCCCGGTTTCGCGGCAAAATTTATCAAGTTCACTCAACTTTCTTGCAACGGTTAATTCTGTAACCCCGGGCAGAATAAGGTCTGCTTGTGCTTCCAGAAATGCAGCCATCTGTGTAACATAGAATGTTTTAAGAGAGTGGGTGCCATACCATACCACAGCAAGCATAGCACAGATGAGGATAATTATATGAGAGGGGAAAAGCTGCCATTTAAGTTTTAAGGAGCGCATTTTTATAAAAATCAATTGTTGGCTGATTCCTGAATAAATCTTAGTGCTTCCATAACAATTTACAAACTATACGATTATTTTGAGTGTTAGAGATAAACTAGAAAAAACAATAAGTCACGTACCCCACGAAAAATTAACTGAATCTTAATCATTTCTTAATAATAATATGTTTAGTATAATAATTTATATACGAGGCGTTTAGGTCCTAATACGAATCTTGAGCATACGACATTTTAACTTAATATACCTTTACTGAATTAAAGGTTTATGTCCCCTTCTTTGCTTATAATTTTACTATTAATTATCACGGCCGCCGCCTATCAGCTTGGCAGGTCGCAGTCCATTTCTTTGGCGAAAAAGGGTGAAGGTGTCAAATCACTGCACTCCCGGCCGGTATATTATGGCCTGCTTACTGCACTTTGGTGCGGACTTCCGGCCCTGTTTATCTTTCTCATCTGGCAGATATGCGAACCGCTGATCATGACCAAAATGGTTTTGGTACATTTACCGGATGAAATGCAGATGCTTCCTGAAAGCAGGCTAAATCTTGTGCTAAATGATATCAGGAACCTGGTAAGCGGCAACATTGTCAGCGGTGAAATCAAGCCTGAAATTGAAGAAGCAGCAAATCATTATCGAACATTACAGGCAACAGGAAATGCAGCCCTGACTGTTGTAATTTTGTCTTTTGCCCTAATTGGGGCGTTCATTGCCAGGCAAAGAATAACCCCGGTTCTTAGGGCAAGAAACCATGTTGAAAAAGTATTTAACTTTTTTCTCATTGCCTGTGCATCTTTTGCCATTTTCACAACAATTGGTATTGTTTTATCAGTACTTTTCGAAGCAATCCGTTTTTTCAGAATAATCCCGATGACCGAATTCTTATTCGGCTTGGATTGGAGCCCACAAATGTCCATCCGAACCGACCAGGTCGGTTCTTCCGGGGCCTTTGGGGCCATTCCTGTTTTTGCGGGCACTGCCATGATTTCAGGGGTTGCCATGCTTGTTGCCGTCCCCTTAGGTTTGATGTCAGCCATTTATCTTTCAGAATATGCTAATAAAGGCTTCCGCACTATTGCCAAGCCGTTGCTTGAAATTCTTGCCGGCATTCCCACAGTTGTCTATGGCTTTTTCGCGGCGCTCACTGTTGCTCCGTTCATCAGGGATATGGGAGTAACATTCGGACTTGATGTTTCATCGGAAAGTGCCTTGGCAGCTGGTCTAGTCATGGGGATCATGATCATTCCCTTTGTTTCTTCCCTGTCAGATGATGTTATTAATGCAGTGCCGCAAGCTATGCGTGATGGCGCTTTCGCCTTAGGGGCAACCAAAAGTGAAACCATCAAGCAGATTGTCATACCTGCTGCGCTTCCCGGTATAGTTGGGGGCGTACTTCTTGCTGTTTCAAGGGCCATAGGTGAAACAATGATTGTTGTCATGGCGGCCGGACTTGCTGCCAACCTCACCGCAAATCCTTTGCAGGCTGTTACCACGGTTACAGTTCAGATTGTCACTCTCCTGGTTGGAGATCAGGAATTCAACAGCCCGAAGACCCTGGCAGCGTTTGCCTTAGGCCTCGTTCTTTTTATAGTAACGCTTATTCTTAACATTATTGCCTTATATGTTGTAAGGAAATACAGGGAGCAGTATGAATAACCCCAACGACATAAAACAATCACAAGGAGCAGAGGTGCAAAGCCCCAAGGCAATAGATATTGTCAACCGGGGTCTTGCCAAACGCTATGGAAGTGAACAACGCTTTAAAATTTACGGGCTTATTGCCGTTTTTATCAGCCTCGCTTTCCTCGTGCTTTTGTTTTTCACCATTTTCTCAAACGGGTATTCGGCTTTTTTCCAGACTTTTGTGAAGCTGGAAGTTTTTTTTGACCCTGCCTTCATTAATAAAGATGATCCTGCCAATTCAAATTTTCCCGGCCTTATCAAAAAAACTCTCCGCAATGAATTTCCTGACGTCAAAAATCGGAAAGAAAAGAAAGAGCTCTATTCTCTCGTCAGCTCCGGTGCTGCATTTCAACTCCAGACACTTATACAGCAGCAGACGGACCTGGTTGGCAGGAAAATTACAATCCAAGTCCCTGTTGATGACGATGTCGATATGCTCATCAAAGGCAACATAGACAGAAATGTGCCCGAGAGTAACCGCCGCATAAATGACAGACAATTAACTTGGATTGATAAATGGATCCGGGATGGAAAAATCACAAAACACTTTAACACGGCCTTTTTCACATCGGGAGATTCCAGGGAGCCTGAGCTGGCTGGCATACTTGGCGCCCTTGTCGGCTCCATTCTTACTTTGACACTAACCCTTTTGCTTTCATTTCCTGTTGGTGTAGCTGCTGCTGTTTATCTTGAGGAATTCGCCCCGAAAAACAGGTGGATTGATATTGTAGAGGTTAATATAAACAATCTTGCTGCTGTTCCTTCCATTGTTTTCGGGCTTCTTGGGCTGGCTGTATTCATCAACTTCTTTCACATGCCGCGCTCAGCACCACTTGTTGGAGGCCTGGTCTTGACTCTTATGACCCTGCCCGTAATCATTATAGCAAGCAGGGCCTCCCTGCAGTCGGTACCCCCGTCAATAAGAGAAGCTGCGTTGGGAGTAGGTGCTTCAAAAATGCAGACAGTGCTGCATCATGTTCTACCCCTGGCTTTGCCTGGAATGCTAACCGGCACCATAATCGGCATTGCACGGGCCTTGGGAGAAACTGCGCCGCTCCTCATGATAGGCATGGTGGCTTTTATTGTTGATATTCCATCAAGTTTTACAGATCCTGCCACAGCATTACCTGTGCAGATTTTTCTCTGGGCCGACAGCCCGGAACGCGGTTTTGTAGAACGCACCTCCGCAGCCATTATTGTTCTCCTCGTTCTTCTTGTTGTCATAAATGCTCTTGCTGTGATTCTGCGGAACCGGTTTGAAAGAAGATGGTAAACCAGAAATGAACCAAATGAGAAATGAACAACCCCCAAATAATTGCTAACAGAAAAAACAAGAGAATTTAACCAAATGTTAACTTGTTCTTAATATTCAAAAGCTAACATACTCTTTAACCACCCGGATGCATTCGTAATGCAAACTTTAATTATTCATTTAAGGAGAATGATATGCTGAATAAAATGAAAGTAGCTTTATTTGTGATCTTACTTTTAAAATTGGCAGCTGGGGTACCACTGGCGAAAGCCCGTGATTATATCACTATTGTCGGCTCATCAACTGTTTATCCGTTTGCGACAGTCGTCGCTGAGCAGTTTGGCAAAACAACACAGTTCAAGACACCTAAAATTGAATCAACCGGCTCCGGCGGTGGGTTGAAACTTTTCTGTTCAGGAGTTGGAGTAGAATACCCGGATATGACAAACGCTTCCCGAAGGATAAAAAAATCGGAAGTTGAGCAGTGCAATAAAAATGGTGTCAAAGACATAATTGAAATCAAGATCGGCTACGATGGCATTGTTCTGGCCAATTCGAAAAAAGTTACACCTTTAAAATTAACACGCAAGGATATCTTCCTGGCTCTTGCCAAGGAAGTGCCTGACCCAAAAGAGGAAAACAGCCTCATTCCTAATCCATATAGAAAGTGGAGTGACATAAATCCTGAACTGCCGGGCACAAAAATTGAAGTTTTGGGTCCCCCACCCACTTCAGGCACCCGCGATGCTTTTGTTGAACTCGTAATGGAGACAGGGGCTGAAGCTTTCGACTGGATTAAAGCCTTAACCAAAAGCGATAAATCAAAATTTAAGGAAATCTCCCATACCCTGCGGGAAGACGGACCATTTATTGAAGCAGGTGAAAATGACAACCTGATTGTGCAGAAACTTGATGTGAATCCGGATGCTGTTGGCATTTTCGGCTTCAGTTTCCTTGACCAGAATACGGACAAGATCCAGGGTGCTTTTATTGATGGTTTTGAACCTACATTTGAAGCCATTGCCGAAGGTCAATACCCGGTCTCCAGACCTCTTTATCTTTATGTAAAAAAAGCACATGCCGGAGTCATTCCTGGTATAAATGAATTTCTGAATGAATTCACCAGTGAAAAAGCATGGGGCGAGGATGGCTACCTTGCCGACAAGGGTATGATCCCCATGCCGGATGAAGAGCGAGCAGCATTTCGGGAAAACGCTCAAAAACTGAAGACTCTCAACCTGAAATAACAATACCCTTAACTCTCGACAGATTTCTTGCCATGTTAACACATAAAAAATATACAAGGGAGCACCGAGGCACTGTAGGACGTATTGAATCTGACAATCCCCGCATGACCTGCAGGAAAGTAGATGTCTATTATGGCGACAAACACGCAATCAAGGACGTATCCATTGATATTGGCCGCAATGAGGTTATTGCCATGATCGGCCCATCCGGCTGTGGAAAGTCTACTTTCCTTCGGTGTTTAAACAGGATGAATGATACCATTGCAACTTGCCGGGTAACCGGTGATATTCTCCTCGATGACCTGAACATCTATGATAAAAACATTGATGTTGTTCCGCTTCGCGCCCAGGTAGGCATGGTTTTTCAGAAGCCAAATCCTTTTCCCAAATCCATCTACGATAATATTGCATATGGACCCCGCATTCATGGCCTGGTGAACAACAGGCTGGAAGAAAATGAGATTGTCGAAACATCACTAAAGAAAGCAGGTCTGTGGGAGGAAGTCAAAGACAGGTTGAATCAACCTGGCACAAGTCTTTCGGGCGGACAGCAGCAACGTCTCTGCATTGCCAGAACAATAGCGGTCAGCCCAGAAGTCATTCTCATGGATGAACCCTGCTCTGCTCTTGATCCCATAGCAACAGCAAAAATCGAAGAATTGATAGATGAACTACGCGAGCAGTATACAATTGCCATAGTTACCCATTCAATGCAGCAGGCTGCCCGTGTGTCCCAGCGAACAGCCTACTTTCATTTGGGAGATCTCATTGAAGTAGGTGAGACCAAGAAAATCTTCACAAACCCGCAACACACGTTGACGGAAGACTATATAACTGGCCGCTTTGGATAATGTAAGCTGTTATGAGGTGCAGGATTTGAAGAAAAAAACCGTTCTCATTGTTGAAGATGATGAGCATATTCAACAGCTGGTTGGTTATAACCTTATTAAGGCCGGATTCCTTGTTGAATATGGGGACTCAGGAGAACAGGCGCTGGAAAAAATAGAAAACCAAACACCTGATCTTGTCCTTCTGGACCTCATGCTACCAGGTATGGACGGAAAAGAATTGTGCAGGATTTTGCGCTCTGACTGTCAGTTAACCGACCTCCCGATTATCATGCTGACAGCAAAAGATGAAGAGTCGGATATCATCGCAGGCCTTGACCTTGGAGCTGACGATTACATTACAAAGCCCTTCAGTCCCAAAGTACTTATATCGCGGGTCAAGGCTGTTCTTCGCAGAAAAGCAAAAGAATCAGCCCCCTTGGCACATGATTCAAGTGGTGTTATAAAAATATATGATCTTGTTATTGATCCAGGCCGTTATGAGGTCAAAATCTCAGAGGAATCCATCAGCCTCACGCCCACAGAATTCGGCATCCTTAAACTTCTGGCTAAACGGCCTGGCTGGGTTTTTTCACGCCAGCAGATAATTGATGCAGTTCGGGGATATGATTACCTTGTCACTCCGCGCACTATTGATGTGCAAATGTTCAGCCTGCGGAAAAAACTCGGTGATACAGGCAAAAAGATCGAGACAGTGCGCGGTATCGGCTACCGGTTCAATGACTCGGCTTAACTGCGCTTCACATTCCGCCATTCTTCATCTGTCTTACAGCAAACTTAACTTTTACAGGAAACATGGCAGACCCCTGTCGGCGTCTCAACGGCATGGGGGAAATATTTCTGCTTGAATTTCAGGGCCACGGTCACCAGGCTGATGAGAACCGGCACCTCCACCAGGGGCCCGATCACCGCGGCAAAGGCCTGGCCCGAGTTGATGCCGAAAACGGCGACCGCCACGGCTATTGCAAGCTCAAAATTATTCGAGGCTGCCGTAAAACTCAAGGTTGTTGACTGTTCATAGGTCGCCCCGGCTTTCAGGGACAGGTAGAAAGAAACCAGAAACATCACCACGAAATAAATGATTAGCGGGATAGCTATCCTGACAACATCGAGGGGAAGCTGGACAATGATCTCGCCCTTGAGGGAAAACATGACAAGGATGGTGAATAGCAGGGCCACGAGAGTCATGGGACTTATTGCCGGGATAAATTTTTCTTCATACCAGGTCCTGCCCCTGGCCTTGATGCCGACCAGACGCGAAAACATGCCGGCCAGGAACGGGATGCCGAGATAGATGAAGACGCTCTTGGCAATCTCGCCCATGGTTATGTTGACGACAGCCCCCTGCATCCCGAGCCAGCCCGGCACAATGGTTATGAAAAAATAGGCATAGATGGAAAAGAACAGCACCTGGAAGATCGAGTTGAAGGCCACCAGGCCGGCACAGTACTCAGTATCACCCTTTGCCAGGTCATTCCAGACAATAACCATGGCTATACAGCGGGCCAGGCCGATGAGGATGAGACCCACCATGTATTCCTGGTGTCCGGAGAGAAAGGCGATTGCCAGCAGGAACATGAGTACCGGCCCTATGAGCCAGTTCTGCACCAGTGACAAGGTTAACACCTTGGTGTTTCTAAACACCTGGTGCAGCTGCTCGTATTTGACCTTGGCCAGGGGCGGGTACATCATCAGGATCAATCCTATGGCGATGGGTATATTGGTTGTGCCCACCTGAAAGGAATTGATGACATCCTTGATTCCAGGAAAGAAGTAACCTCCGCCAACACCGATAAACATTGCCAGAAATATCCAGAGTGTCAGAAATCTGTCAAGAAAAGAGAGCTTCTTATTCTGCTGCATCATCACTTCCTTTGGGATAACATTTCATGTTTTGCGAATTCCTCGCTGAAAAAAATCTCCATATGGCTGCGTATGGCATCACGGACTTCCCGGAATTTCTGTAGATTTTCCTCTGTCGGCTCATTGGAGTGGGGAGGGTCAGGGAACCCCATGTGCAGCCTGTTCACCCCGCCGAAAAACAGGGGACATTTTTCATTGGCATCGTCGCACAGGGTGATGACATAATCGAAATGCATGTCTTTATACTTATCCAGGTGATCGGAAGTTTCACCGCTTATATCTATACCGATCTCACCCAGGACCATGATGGCAAGGCGGTTAACCCCTTTGGGGTTTGTGCCGGCCGAATATGTCTCTATCCTGTCACCGAAATCATGCTTCACTATGCCGGCTGCCATCTGGCTGCGGGCAGCATTGGCCGTGCATAAAAAAAGCACCTTTATTTTGTCTTTTTCTGCCATGGACACCTCTAGCAAATTATGGAATAGTAGCTGACAACTTAACTATAGCTTTGAATCAATGCCAGAACTTATTCAATTCCTAACCAATTTTTAACATAGCTTACGCCTGATGCCACCTGAAATCCTGATCATAAATGCAACCATAATGCCTCTTGCCGCCGGTCCTGAGTTGATCCAGCCTGGTTATGTTTCCATAAAGGACGGGATAATTATGGCATTGGGGGCCATGGCCGATCTCGCCGACGCAGGCACGGCCGATACTATTATCGATGGCAGCGGCCACCTGGCTATGCCCGGAATGATCAATACCCACACCCACGCAGCCATGACCCTTTTCAGGGGCATGGCCGATGACCTGCCCCTGATGACCTGGCTCCATGAACATATTTTCCCGGCTGAGGCCAAGAGTGTCAATCCAGATATGGTTTACTGGTGCACAAAACTTGCGGCAGCGGAAATGATCCTCTCAGGAACCACCACTGTAGCGGACGGCTATTTCCTTGAAGACAGTGTGGCTGAAGCTCTTACCGCCTGCGGTATGCGCTCTGTCGCGGCCCAGGGCGTCATTGACTTCCCGGCTCCCGGGGTTCCTGATCCAAGCAGAAATGTTACTGCAGCTGCAGAATTTATAGACCGCTGGCAGGGGAAAAATGACCTGCTGACCCCGGCAGTTTTCTGCCATTCACCCTACACCTGTTCTCCTGAAACTTTGAAACACGCCAAGAAGATGGCCCGCCGGAAAAACGTCAAGCTTTTTGTCCATCTGGCAGAAACCAAAGCTGAAACGGACCAGATACGCGAACAGCACGGCACAACTCCGGTCCGTTACCTGGAAAAACTCGGCCTGTTGGATAAGGACACGATCTGCGTCCATTGTGTCTGGCTGGAGCAGGAAGAAATACAAATACTGGCCCGGACCGGAACCCGGGTTGTCACCTGCCCGCAGAGCAATATGAAGCTCGGTGCCGGTATTGCACCGCTCACAGATATGCTTGATGCCGGCATATCTGTGGGCCTGGGAACCGACAGCTGCGCGAGCAACAACAGGCTGGACATGTTTTTTGAGATGGACATGTGCGCCAAGCTCCATAAGGTGAAAGATCTTGAGCCAACAGCAATGCCCGCTGCTAAAGTTCTGAAAATGGCCACTATTGGTGGTGCCGGGGTTTTAGGCTTAGAAAAAGAGAACGGCTCTCTTGAGGCCGGCAAAAAGGCTGATATTATCCTCATTGATTGCAGGCAGCCCCACCTGCAGCCTTTTTACCACCCTGATCTGCTGGTCTATGCTGCAAATGGCGGAGATGTTGCGACAGCCATCGTAGATGGAAAGCTCGTGATGCTGAACAGGAAGATCCTGACCTTTGATGTTGACGAGGCCATGGCAAAGGTTCGTGAACTGGCCCGAAAAATTGAAGCTCCCCGCGGCAAGCCGCGAGGAATCTCCTGAGGTAAGGATGTTGATTTTATCAAATGCGCTCACTAACCCTGCAGCAAGCTGCGAGGTATGCGTTCGCTGTTCCTGTTCATGACCACTTCTGAAATAATTTAAGATGGTATTGAATAAGCGGAGTTAATTGCAGGCACTCCGGGAATATTTGCTATGCACTGCATCTATTGGTCGAGCAATCTCATTCTTTTCAGAAATGCTCACCAGGAAATGCTCACCAGGGGCGAGTCGATACGACACTGTCTATTGTCGGCATACAAACCTGCCGACGATAGACAGTGTCGCCATGCGTTTCGCATACCTAATGTATAGCGAATCACCTGGCTCCTTATATATTTGGCGTCTCAACACGTGAATTTTCCGGACGGGCTGAAAAATTATAAGGCGATAAAGTAGAGGGCGATCAGGACCAGGATAAAAAAGATCCCGACTTTCA
>Ga0111149_1039_pt1 | contig 28305 bp, 24 predicted proteins | sample DeeMarSeWOR28_12_FD_80400 | JGI IMG/M metagenome (GOLD analysis project Ga0111149, IMG submission 80400) | Desulfobacterales bacterium SG8_35_2
AGGACGAATACGACCCGACTGTTCATCATGTGGTGTCCAATGCCTCATGTACGACAAACTGCCTGGCGCCCATGGTGCGGGTTCTTCTTGACCGCTTTGGTATCAGGCACGGGCTGATGAACACCATCCATGCCTATACCAATGACCAGAAAATCCTTGATTTTCCCCATACAGACCTGCGGAGGGCCAGGGCTGCCGCACTTTCAATGATCCCGACCAAAACAGGAGCCGCAACTGCTCTCTCACTTGTTATTCCTGAATTGAAGGGAAAGTTTGACGGCCTGTCAGTCCGCGTTCCGACCCCGAACGTCTCCCTGGTCGATGCAGTCATAGAAGTGGAAAAGGAGACAACGGTGCCTGAGGTGAACCAGGCGCTGAAAGAGGGAGTCAGCCGTTACCTTGGCTACTCGGAAGAACCGCTGGTATCCATTGATTACCAGGGCAACCCCCATTCTGCTGTTGTTGACGCAGATTCCACCAGGGTTATCGACGGTACCCTGGTCAAGGTCCTGGCCTGGTATGACAACGAATGGGGCTATTCAAACCGTGTCCTTGATCTCATTCTGCACATGGAGGCAAACAAGCCTGTTTAGCAGGTATGGTATTTTTTCTATATGGCCACGCACGACCAAACAGCGACCGATACCATAGCCATCGATTCTGATGCCCTCCGGGCAAATCTGCTTGAAACAGCTACAGATGAAGTGACTATTGATCCCTCCCTGCTCGTTCTGGAGGAGATTGTCGAAAACTACAAGGGTATCAGCAAAAACCTGCATGATCTGCTCTATGAGGTGTGCCATCCCTACCGCAACTGGAAAATGCTGGTTCCAAGGGTGCGCGCCTTTGCCCTCAAGAACATCAAGCATTATTTCAAGCATGAAAAAGGCCCTGAAGCCTTTGACCGCTTCATGCTCATTTTTTGCCAGGCTCTCATTGACTCCAAGAAGAACAATACCCTGCTGGTTCAGACCATAGAAAGCATGCTGGCTTACACCGACAGGTTGATAAGCCTGCTGGACCAGGACTGCCTGCTCCGTTATGAAAAGTCCCTGGCCCTGCTTTTTACGCGCCTCAGGAATCTTGATGACGGGGTCATACTATTCATGGTACAGGGCCAGCATCCCATGAAACGGATCGCCCAGCATCTTCTCAAGCTTGAAAAAGGGGGGACATCGTATGACTTTACGCCTCTTGCAGAATTGATGAAGCGGGTCTTTACCATGAATTATGAATACTGGCTGAGCGAAAAAGACCCGCTGGCCTGGTTTACTGAAGAGTGTGGCGACATCTGCCGAGGCTGGCAGGCCGGGCAACTTTTCAATGCCATCTCGCATAATCAGCTGCAAAAACACCTTGACTCCCTCGACGGCATTGACATTCATAGCGATCCCCGCCAGGCCATGGGTGTCATTTTAGAGCTGCCTTCCCATATGGATATCGTACGGATGTACAAGGTGGTTCCTGAAAAGCTGAATGAAGAGCAGCAATCTGCGCTGGAGACTGCAGAACAATTAGAGCAACATGACCGGTTCGGCGAAAACCGCAAGCTTATCTTCCTGTTCCATATCATGGAAACCTCAGGCCTTGCCCTGATCCATGAGGAAACCATACGGGAGATAAACCGGAGTTTAATCCTGCTTATCCGGCGCCAGACCTTTGAGGAGATAGAAAACTTTCTGCTCACCACTTTCCAGCTCCTCAAGGCAAATGTCCGCAAGTATCCGCATACCTCCCTGCAGTGCATACAGGTTCTCGGGACCGAGGTTTTTAAGCGCGGCAACAGCCGGCTGGTGGAGGCCTTTTTATGGGAGTCTGTCCGCTTTGGATTCCAGTACGCAAATGTGACAGGGGTTGATGAAGACTGGCAGCCCATAACCAACCCGGCTCACCTTGCCAATATCAGGGTCTGGCTCAATCTGATCATGCAGGAGCCCAAATGGTGCTCAACCCTGTTTTCAGCTCTTATTATCAACCTCAAGCTATCAGGCACCTGCGTCAAGGATACCGATCTGTTTCAGCGTGATATCACGCAGCTGCTCAATCACCCTATCGAACCGGTATACAACCTGTTCAAGCAATTCGCCAAGCTCATGCCGGTTTTCTTCAACGAAATTGGAGCAGAAGGCTACCTGCGTGATATTTCAACAGAAATTGACGAGATACACCGGCGCAAGGATGCACTCATTCATTTCCTGCGCAAACAGAGCCACGTGGAAAGCAGCAACCTGATTGTCGATTTCATTGAGGCTATATTTCTCTTCTGGAAGACACGGGATAAAAACCTTTTAATCCCTTTTCTGCCGGTAGAAGTGCTTGCTGAAGTAAATAACAAGGGGCTTTTCATCGATGACTTGCATAAACTCATGCAGCGGGTCTTTAAACTGCCCGGCCTGCAAGAGATTCCTGATATGCTGGAATGGAAAGACAAGGTGCGGGCCAGCTACCTGGAAAAACAGCATGATATTGCCGAAACCGAAAAGAAACGGTTTGACCAGTTGGTGCGTATATACAAGCAGCTATACAACAAATACAATCTCGGCTACCAGGAAATGCGGCATCAGCTCCGGGAAGCTATCAACAGCGGCTTTCCTGAGATGGAGCAGCTGCTGGCAGACCTGGAGATCTGTGACACCTACCAGTGCCTTGATGCGCTGCTGACTCATCTTGAAGGGCTCAAAGAAATAATCCTGAGCAAGGAAAAGTTCGAAGCCAAGGAAGATATTTACTATAAACGCCATATTGCAGTTGATATACCCTCGGTTTACGGCCGCTACCGTGAAAGAAAATTTGATGCCCTGGGGCTGAGCTTCAGGCTGGAGAATCTGGCTAATATGTACCTGGAACGACTGCCTGAAACGGTCAACCTTTCCTTTATTACCAGGGCAACATTTATTCGTATTATCAAGTGTCTTGATCTTTACCTGCGGGCTTTGCGGGTCGACGGCATCACAAGCCGCAGGCTGGAAACTTACATGGAACTTCTTTCCAGCTCGCTCGGCATCAAGCGCTTTTCCTATACGCAGTACCTGGACATATTCCGGGGCTTATCAGATGGGGTAAAGGATGTAATCTACGCTTTTTACACCAACATTCACCAGAACAATCTCTCTATTATTATCCCGCAGATCGGTGCAGCCAACCTGTTGACAAAGTACCGCAACCTCTGGGATGAAAAAGATGTCGGCGGTTCCATTCTCCGGTTGTCTGAGTTTTTTTTCAGGAATCTCATTGCAGGGACTTTCGGCCTGCAGCATCTTGATAACTTCATTACCCGCATAATGCAGACCCTGGAAAGCCAGAAAGAGGTGCTTGACCAGGAGAGCCTCGATCTCCTGATGACCTATAATCCTGAGAATGCCATCAGCTTTCTGCACAACTCCAACCCGCAGACCAGGAACCTAATCCATCTGGGCAACAAGGGGTTAAACCTGACGCAGCTTGCCAGTGAGAATAAACCTGTGCCGCCAGGTTTTATCATTACCACGGAAATCTTCCGCTGCTGGCCCGTGGTCAATAAATTCCAGAAAGCCCGTGATGAATTTATGCGGCAGGTGCGCCGGTCCCTGTCGGAGCTGGAAGCAGCGAGTGCCAAACAATACGGCTACCCGCAGAACCCACTTCTTCTTTCTGTCCGCTCCGGTGCCTCCATTTCCATGCCTGGCATGATGGCAACCATCCACAACGTCGGTCTCAACCAGGATATTGTTGAGAAGTTTGCCAGGACCACGGGCAAAGAATATCTGGCCTGGGACAATTACCGGCGCTTCCTGCAGTCATGGGGCATGGCAGAAGGCATGAAACGCGAACAATTCCAGGTACTTATGAACAGCGCCAAGATGCGCCACAATGTTAAGGTAAAAAAAGACTTTACGCCGCCGCAGATGAAGACACTGGCCCTGGAATACCAGAAAGTTGTCCGCAACGAGGGCATCAGCATACCTGATGATCCATGGCGCCAGTTAATCGAAGCCGTTGAAATTGTGCTCAATTCATGGAATACCCCCAAAACCAGGGAATACCGGGCTCTGATGGATGCTTCCGATTCCTGGGGCACAGCGGTAATCATCCAGACCATGGTCTTCGGCAACCTGAGTCAGGAAGCCGGCAGCGGTGTGGTTTTTACAGCACATCCTTACAGGAAGGTTACCCGGGTAGCTCTCTGGGGCGACTATGCCATTGGCGACCAGGGCGAAGATATTGTCAGCGGCCTGGTCACCACCTATCCCATATCCATTGAACAGGCGGAAATAGACGGCCGTTCCCAGGAAAACTCCCTGCAGAACCGTTTTCCTGAAATCTATAAGGCCCTGCTCGAACTTTCCCGTGAACTGGTGTATGAAAACCGTTGGAATCCGCAGGAGATTGAGTTTACCTTCGAAAGTTCTGCGGCCAAGGATTTCTATATTCTGCAGTCCAGGGATATGATCACCATCAAGAAAAAGGAAAATCTTTTTATCTTTGAAAATCCCGATACCCTTACGCCATATTTTCTGGGTAAGGGTATCGGTGTCAGCGGCAGTGCTCTGTCAGGCCGTGCTGTTTTCACCCGGGAAAATATTGACCAGATACGCCGGGAAGATCCAGACAGCTCCCTGATCCTGATCCGCCAGGATACCGTTCCGGAAGACATCAAGGAAATTGCCCAGGCCCAGGGTTTACTGACTGCCCGTGGCGGCCAGACCTCCCATGCAGCCGTTGTTGCCACCCAGCTTGAGAAGACCTGCGTTGTCGGCTGTAAGGACTTACGGGTCTACGAAAGTGAACAGCGCTGTGAAATCAATGGGCATGATATCCGCTTCGGTGAATATGTCAGCATTGACGGCAGAAAAGGTCTTTTCCTCAAGGGAAGTCATCCTATACGGGAGGAGCTCCATATTCTGCCGATATGATTCGTGAGAGGATATTATCAAGTAGTATTAACAAGTTAAAATTCTAAAAAGAACTTCTTGATTTTGCCATTTCACGATGCCAAGCAGCACAGCAAAAAACGGATAAGCGACTCGGCGGAGTGAAACGACTTTCCGATGTCGCCTGTTTTTTGCGTGCAGCGCAGGGTATTCCGCGATAGCGGAACAAGTGACTGGCTACCCTTTCTTTTGGTTCGTTTTCTTTGGGTATGCAAAGAAAATGAACGAATAGTAAATGTATCCTGCTTTTAGTCTCCTTCTTTTGTTTGCCCAAAAGAAGGAGCAAGAAAAAGGCACCCTGACTGTCCTGTCCGCCTGCGGCGGATGCCTTGCGCTTCTCATTGTTGGCGGGACGCTGAAAACTCTCCGCCTTCGGCGGTTCAAACAGATCCAGCGTCTTTTTCCGCCAACAACTGCGATGCTCAGCTGGACAGAATGGGTCCAAATTACTGACATTTAAAATCCTTTCACATGACTAAAATAAAAGCCATCCTCTTCGACCTTGACGGTACCCTGATCGACTCTGTCACTGATCTGACAAACAGCATCAATTTTACGCTGGCTGAGCTTTCTCTGCCAGTCCATACAACTGAGGAAATACGCGGTTTTGTTGGAGATGGTGTCCAGAGACTGATAAAAAGATCACTCGGCCACAGCCATATGGATAAATTTGTTGAAGCATTTGCTCTATTCATGGCGCATTACGGCAAACACTGTACTGACAACACCGTCCTCTATCCTGGGGTCGCAGAAATCCTTCCGGAATTAACAGAACAGTACTCGCTGGCTGTCTTAACCAACAAAAGCAAGAAGTTTTCATTAAAGATTCTGCACACCCTGGGTATTGACTCTTACTTCAAGGAAGTTTTGGGGGGCGACAGTCTGCCCACCAAGAAACCTGACCCGGCAGGTATTTTTTTACTGGCTGACAAGTGGGGACTGGATCCCGGCAAGGAGATGATCATGGTAGGAGACCATGCCACCGATATCGAGGTGGGCCAGAGAGCCGGATGCAAAACAGTCTTTATTGAAGGTGGCATCGGCATAAAACGCGACCTGGCCCCAAACCTGGTTATTCATTCAATGACCGAACTGCCTGACTTGCTGGAAAGATTATAGCCTGCCAAGGGTTAGTTATATCAATACCGGTTTAGCCTCCACGTCATGACAAAATCTTCTTTTACTGCTGACTGAGAGCTTTGCGCTGATCGCTTTGGCTATATAACCAGTTGCCCGAACTCAGAAGCGACAAGATCCTGCAGGGTTGAAACGGCCTTAAAGGCATGGCGCAGCGTTTCCTTGTCCCGGGGCGAGAGGATCCTCGGATCTATGTAGGTATCAAGCTTTTCCCCCCGGCTTGCCTTGGAGATCTGCGACTTCAAAGCATAATGCAGGAGCACCTGGTAGGCTGACTCAAAGTACTCCCCATCATTTTCATGGATAAATCCGCCTTCCACCAGCTTGCCTATGCGCTTGAGTGTCCCTGTTTCTCCGATGTTGTGCTGCAGTGATAGGATGCGGATCGCCTCCACCACAAAAATGAGGCCGCTCTTCTTCACATCCAGATGACCCTTGTGCAGCCCTTCCTTGTCCGTGACAAAGCGGCCAAGAAATCCGAGCGGCACCCGGTGCCCGCCCTCCTCTTCGTGCAGAATACGGAAAACCTCATGGTGCTGGCCCAGGACCTTGAAGGCATATTCCTTCAATTCCTTGAACAGGTCAACCTCCCCGGCTATTGAGGCGGCATCGAACAGAACCGTGACATAGCGCCCCAATTCCCGGACCTGTGCCTCAAACCAATAGCGGACCTGCTGCTTCCATTCATAAAGGCTCTTGCGCCAGAGAGGATTGCTGGCCATGAGATACCCCGGGCAGTAGACAAAGCCTATCTGGTCTAGATAGTCTGAAAACCGCACTCCAAGGTCAATAAAGTACTGGTCATACTGGTAATTCTGTTCACTGTCCTCAATGATCATGCCGTGATCCTGGTCAGGGGTCAGCAAATTTTCCAGACGGCCGTGACTGCCGGTAAGGTAAAGACAGTAAGGAACCGGCGGTACTCCCAGGCCTTCGCCGGCCAATTCAAGGGCGCGCCGGTGAATGTCGCGGTTGATCAGGGATATCATCACCACTATGTCATACGCTGTCCGGCCTGATTCCAAGCGTTCCTCCGCCATGCGGGGAAGCCTGTTCTTAATGGCCTTTAAGGTTGCCACATCCTCGGCCTCCCGTATTCCTTCAATGAGGGTCAGGGGTTCAGGGTAGCGTAGTTTCAGAAGCTGACGCATGGTGACAATGCCGACGATTTTACCATCTTCAATCAGCGGCAGATGTTTCACCTTGCTGTCAGTCAGGACAGAAAGGGCCCGGTAGATGGTATTATCGGGATGCAGGGTGATGGGGTCAAAGGTCATCACTGTGGATATCGGGGTGGTATCAAGATCAACGCAATCATTTGTTATGACCCGCTTCATGATGTCGCGCTCGGTCAGGATACCGACAGGCTGCTGTACATGGTCGACAACAACAACGCTTGAGATATCGCGGGCAGCCATATCCCGGATAACGTCGCGCATAGTGCACAGCGGTGTGCAGGTGTAAACTTCGGAGTCCATGATTGAACGCAGATTTTCCCTGTAAGGAAAGGATTCAACCCGTTTCAGGCTGTCACGGGTTTCCTGGAGCCTCTTGAAAGACTCCAGATCAACTGCGGCTCTTCTTGTTTCCCTGTTCATGGGCTCCAATCTCAGTAGCAATGATCTTACATAATTAATCTATTATAACATTACCTTCAGTATTCCGCTAAGGCTTATGGAGATTTTTGTGGTATGCACTATAAAAAAACGCAGGATCCCTCGCCGAAGGAATCCTGCGCTATTTTTGGTCAGGTGAAAGGGGGATTGCTCAAGATAAAGCTAATTCACGCGACCAGCTCTGAGTTTTTCTTACTCTTTCGTACTCTAAGTGTCTCATGTAATCGGGGTTACGTCGTCGTCTCCCTGGACCATCTTCTTTATTTCATCAACGATTTCCGGGTTGGCCAGGGTCATAACATTTCCAACATCACCAAAATTGGATATAGCACCCAGAACACGCCGCATGATTTTGCCGGAACGGGTTTTGGGCATGTCAGGCACGATCCAGACCTTGCGCGGCCGGGCAATTTTGCCGATATCATCACAAACCTGATCGGAAACCTTTTTGGCTAGTTCTGGCGACGGTTCGAACCCCGGCTTCAACGAAACATACAGATCCGGCTCCTTGCCCTTGACCTCATGGGCCACCGGCACAACCGCAGCCTCGGCAAGCTCAGGTACATTAAGTGCTGAAGACTCAATTTCCTTAGTTCCAAGCCTGTGGCCCGACACATTGATAACGTCGTCGATACGGCCCAGGATACGGAAGTAGCCGTCTGAAGCTACCACTGCGGCATCACCGGCCAGATAGGGCCAGTCGCGCCAATCCTTGGAATTGCGGTCCTTGCAGTATTGACCGTAGTAGGACTCGATGTAGCGCTCACGATTGCCCCAGACCGTCTGAAAGGCACCGGGCCAGGGGTTCTTGATGCAGATGTTGCCGGCCTTGCCTTCGCCCGGCAGGATCTCTTTGCCGTCCTCATCCAGAACAAGGGGATGAATGCCCGGGGCACCTGGGCCGGCGGAACCCGGCTTCATCGGAGAGATGCCCGGCAGTGTGGTGCAGAGAAAGCCGCCTGTCTCTGTCTGCCACCAGGTATCAACAATGACCGCCTTGCCCTTGCCGATTGTCTCGTAGTACCATTTCCAGACAGCGGGTTCAATGGGCTCACCAACCGTGGTCATATGCTTGAAGTTGTAGTTATACTTGGCCGGTTCATCCGGGCCGATCTTACGCAGGGCCCTAATGACCGTCGGTGCCGTATGAAAGATATTGACATCCAGTGCTTCGGCGATACGCCAGCAACGGCCGGCATCCGGATAGTTGGGGACTCCCTCGTAAACCACGGATGAGGCGCAGATGGAAAGCGGACCGTAGACGATATAGGAGTGGCCCGTGATCCAGCCGATATCCGCCATACACCAGTAGACATCTTCCGGATGGATATCCTGAATGTATTTAGAAGTTCCAGCGGCATAGGCAAGATAGCCTCCGGTGGAATGCTGGCAGCCCTTGGGTTTGCCTGTGGTACCACTGGTGTACATGAGAAACAGAGGTGCCTCGGCCGGCATGGAGACAGGGTCAACCTTGGCATGCTTGAATTTCTTCAATACCTCGTTCATGGAAAAATCACGGTTTTCCTTCAAGGGAGACTTGCTGCCATATTTGCCGGGATGTCTCTCCCAGACCAGGATCTTTTCAACTTCATGGCCCTCTTTTCTGGAAATCTCGAAGGCCTCGTCGGCATTTGCTTTATGATCGATCCACTTGCCGCCGCGGTAGTAACCGTCAATGGTGAACAGGACACGGCTCTGGGAGTCAACGGCACGGTCGGCACAGGCTGACGGGCTGAACCCGCCGAAGACCACAGAATGAATGACGCCCAGCCGGGCACAGGCCAGCATGGTAATGGGCAGCTCGGCAGTCATGGGCAGGTGCAGGGTTACCCGGTCGCCGGTTTTCAGGCCGCAGAAGTCACGCAGAACTGCTGTGACTTCGTTCACCCTGGTGTAGAGTTCCTGGTAGGTGATATGCTCGATCCGCTCATCTTCTGAGTCAGGCACAAAATGAAGCGCTGTTTTATTCTTGTTCTTTTCCAGGTGTCTGTCAATACAGTTGTAGCTCACATTGAGCTTGCCGCCGACAAACCATTTCCACAGGGGCGCATCGCTGGTATCAAGAGTGGTATGCCATTTTTCATCCCAGTCAAGGAGTTCAGCATATTCATGAAAACACTCCGGGAAATTGTCCAGGCTGAACCGTTCATAGATTGACTTGTCGTTTACGTTCGCTTGGGCTACGAACTCCTCGGAAGGGTAGTAATAGTCCTCTTCCTGCCACTTGAAAATTACCTTATATACAGCTCTGGAATATAAAACTTAGGTAAAAACACCTACGACACATTACTAGGTAAAAACACCCACGTCAATCATCAATTTTATACATTCGCTGCTTTTCGTCGATTTCGGGCACTTTTAGCAGCCTTTCGGCCTCCGGCTTGGCAAGTTCTGCCTCGAGATAAGCCGCCCTTTCCTTGATGGTTGGCGGTTTTTTATCGATATTGCGCATAAAACGCCAGAGCCAGCCGGGGCCTTTAAGAATTTCATCGTCAAGTTCTATCGCTTTCTTGTAATCGGCAAGTGCTTTTCTATGCTCCCCCATCCGGTCATAAAGAATTCCCCTGTCGGCATAGGCAGGGGCCAATTCCGGATTATTCTCAATCACCAGGTTGAACTCCTGCATGGCCTCAGCCTCTTTTCCTATCTGCATATAGGTCACGGCAAGACCCAGGCGGGCCATGGCATGATCAGGATTTTCCCCTAAAGCGTCTGAAAATTCTTTAACCGCCTCTTCATATTGGCCGTCTTCGAGCCTGTAGTTCCCTTTTTTGACGCTATAATCGCCCGGGTCTTGCTCAACCCCGACCCGCCAGTAAAAGATGAACCCGATGATGGCCAGCAGCCCAAGTATATATGGGACGGCCTTTGTATCAAATTGTATTTTTTTCTTCATTTGACAGACACTATGGCTGGAAAAACTTCACTATCATGTACTTGTTGTAAAAAAAGGCAAAGGTCACGGAAATAATGGCAGCAATGACGTTAACCTTTTTTTTCAGCACCTGCACTTCTTCCTCGTTAATTGCCCGTTTGTTTTTTGCCTGGAACCGGTTGATGTTCATAGCCAGCAGCAGTTTCCGCACCGGAAAGAATAAAACAACAGCAAAGAGAAATGACGTGATTCCGTACCAGAATGTCAGCATACGCGGTTAAAAAAAGGGACTCCGGACTCCGGGCAAAAGCCCGTGGTCGCGGAGTCCCTGAAAAGTTATGGGTTAACGGTTACGGTTTATCAACATCAAGCCGTGCCGCTTTGACATCACCGATATCCTCAACAAGCGCGACGATGTCTTTTTCCGGCATGGTGGACATATTCATGTAATATGCCAGCAGCCACATCATGGCAACGCCGAGAGCCCACCAGATGATCTGCCAGGCCCAGATGGAGGGCATGCCGAAGATCCAGGTGGTGGCGTCATTGGGGTTACCGAAGATGGTGTTTCCGATAACAGCGCCCGGTCCGATGGCAAAGATGAACCAGACGATGGTGACGATCCAGGCCAGGGGCTTCATTCCCTGCTTGGAGGCAGGCACACTTGCGGTTTCAGCCAGGAAGTCATGGAACTTCTGCTTGTGTGCCTTGTTGTCTCCTCCCTGCGTCATGGCGGAGACAATAACGGCCAGACCGAGGTTAAAAAAGATACCCCAGCCGGCTGAATGGATGGTCCAGGGCCAGCGGCCCCAGGCCTTGATACCGAACCATGATACACCGATGGACTCAGTCATCATTACAGCGATCAAACCGGCGATCAAACCGACGGTGATACCCTGGCGGGTCAGCCACGGAAAGTAGCAGACGCCCATGAGGGCGGGCCACATCTGGAAGCCGAAAGCAACAGCCAGACCGCCCAGGAGAACGAGGGCATCCTGGGACGTGGTGGCAACGAAAAGTGCCAGGCCGCAGATGACCACAACACCGAGACGGCCGAACAGTTTCTGGGTCGTATGGGATGCTTCCGGATTGAGGTAGCGTTTGTACAGGTCACGCGTCAGCATGCCGCCTGCTGTGGACATGTAGGCAGCACCGGTTGACTGCATGGCTGCCAGGGCGCAGACTGCCAGCAGGCCGACAAGCCAGGGGGCCGTATCGGCCATGAGATGGATCAGGGCCGGTACGATCATGCCCTGCTTGCCTGGCATTTCCATGATGTTTCCTGTGGGCAGCTGCAGAACATCCTTGGCGATTCCAGCTTGTAAGGCAGCAGCGTCAGCACCGATGAGGTGGCCGCCGAGACCCTGGATAGCCGTGAAGAAAATCAGGATGAAGCCGATACCGGCCGAGGAAGCCCAAACCTGCTGCGGAGCGAAAGGTCTGGGATTCTTGTTGGAAAAGGACCACATGGAGAATGCCGGGGCGGACTGGATGCCCATGAGGGCGAACATGTAGGTCAGGCACATGATGCCGGTCCAGGCGCCGCCTGCCGCCTTGGTGCCGTTGGACACAAACTGGATCACACCCGGGATCGCGGTATAATGGCTGTACCCGTCCGGAGTCCTCTTGGTATCGATCGCGGTGCCGAGGACCGGATTGATATCCGGTGAGGTCAGCTTGGCGATACCTTCCTGCAGGGCAGCCCAGCCGCCAACGGCGTTCAGGGTTATCACGCCGATAACGGCAATACCGAATGCCAGCAGCAGACACTGCAGGGTATCAACGTAGGCCACAGCGCGGAGACCGCCTGATGCCACGTAGATGATAACAACGATGGACAGCATCCACATGCCTGCCTCTACGCCCAGCATGCCATCGGTCAGAACGTTGAACAGAAAGCCCGAGGCCCGAAGCTGTACGCCGAGATAGGGTACGGAAAAGATCATGGCCACGATAACGGTAAGGATCCGGATGGCCTCTGAACCGTAATAGTCAGCAAACATCTCGCCCGGGGTTACATAGCCGAAACGCTTGCCGATGATCCACTGGCGTTTGAGAAAAATTACGCCGGTAAAGGGAATGGTGACGGTATAAAAAGATGCGTAGGCATACTGGAAACCATCACGGTAGACAAGGCCCGGGTGGCCCATGAAGGTCCAGCCGGAAAAGCTTGTGGCGGTAGCGGCCAAAACGAAAACCCAGATCGGGATCGTACGGCCGGCAATAAAATAGTCTGATGCAGTCTTAGCCGACCTGGCGCCTTTTATCCCCCAAAAAATACAGTAGGCCCAGTAGGCGGCAACAAAAATAAATAACCAAACAGTTGCAGTAGTCAAAGCTCCCCTCCTTTTTCTTGCAAGTTGAGTGTCAATTTCATTTACTGCTGCAGCAGGGCGTCTCTCTTCATCACCTCCTTTTGTTCTGTAGGCCCGCCACCAGCAATACCTTAATTACTTGGTGCAATTACTCGTGTTTCTCCTTCTGAAGACAGTTCAATTAATAGTGCCATATCTACCACATTGTAATACCGAGGGCAAGAATTGTCGTTCCTTGCCAATGTACCACTCTGTAGCAAATCCTCCATGCAGTTTTTGCATATCATATCAACATGTTAAATTGAAACACATTTAACAGAATAGCGCTTAAAAGAACCATAAGGGATTCTCTGATTTTGCACTTCGCAAAACCTTATATTCTATTGTGTTGTCTGTTGAATGGCTGCCGCGGTATAACTTTGTTGGGCATAAGACCGCTAATCAATTGACGTGAGCCCTTCGCGGATGGCATACTTTGTCAGGTCAGCAATATTGTGCAGGTCAAGCTTTTTCATGATCTGCCGGCGGTGGGTTTCAATGGTTTTTATACTGACGTAGAGGTGGGCGGCAATCTGTTTTGTGGACCAGCCCTCGGCAATAAGCTGCAGCACCTCGCGTTCCCTGGCGCTCAAGAGCGATGCCGCGGATGCAGCTTCTTCTGAGGCTCCCCCCAGCAGAAAGTCATCAATGACCACCCCCGTTATCTCGGGGCTGAGGTACTTTTTGCCGCCTGCCACCTGGTGAATGGCAGTGGCAAGCTCCTGCGAGGCGCAATCTTTAAGGAGGTATCCGGAAGCGCCGGCCCGCAGCATGCCTATGACAAAGCGCTTGTCAGAGTGCATTGACAGGGCAATAACCTTGGTTCCGGGTAAGCTTTCGATGATCTGCGTTGTGGCTTCCATGCCGTTCAGGTCCGGCATGGAAACATCCATGACAACCACATCAGGCTGCTTTTCCTGGGCCAGCTGCACGGCTTTTCTGCCATTTTCAGCCTCAGCCACGACGTCAAAATCAGTCTGCTTTTCAAGCAGGGAGCGGAGACCGGCCAGCATGATTTTATGATCGTCTGCAATGAGAACACGAATGGTCATACAATACCTCAACCGGATGATTTCAGAGGTGCCACCAGGGTCACCATAGTGCCTTTCCCCTTCTGGGAATCCATCTCCAGCTTGCCCCCGAGGTGGCGTATTCTTTCGGTAATGTTAAAGAGTCCGAACTGCTTGTCTTGATAGGCCCTGGTCATTTGCGTTTCCTGCTTGAACCCGATGCCGTCATCCGTAACCCTGATGCGGAGATTTTTCTTATTGACCCGGATGGTAATTTTTACCCTGTTCGCCCGGGCATGTTTAACGATATTGATGAGCAGTTCCCGCACTGAGCGGAAAAGAACAATCTCGATGTCCTGGCTCAAGGGTTTTGGCTTCTTGTCAGTTTCAACGCTACATTTAAGGTTATGCTTGAGCTGGAACTGCTCTGCCAGCCAGTCTATGGCCGCAACCAGACCCAGCTCATAGAGAACCGGCGGACTTAATTCAAAGGTGAGGGTGCGGGTGTCCTTGATCGTCTGCTTGACCATTTCCTTTATGTCATCGATTTGCCTGAGAAGAGCGGGATCCTGCAGGTTATCACGCAGTGCAAAGCAGCGCATTTTAATGACAGAGAGAGTCTGCCCGATCTGGTCATGCAGGTCAGTGGCAATGGAGCGTCTCTCACGTTCTTCCACCAGGGTCAATTCAGAGGCAAGGGACTGCAGCTTTTCCTGGTAATCCAGAAGTTTCACTTCAGCATGCTTGCGCTTCGTAATATCGTCGTAGACATCAACAATTTCTCCGGATGGCAGCCGGTATACATAGTTTTCTTTCCATATTTTCAGCACCCCGTCTTTATAGATGGCCACAGGGTGGTATTCCGGCTTGCCTGTTTTCAGGACCCTGCGAAAGGTATCGAGCAAACCATATTTCTCTACCGACGGAATAACCTCAACGAAATTTCTGCCGAGAACATTTTCCTTCTTCAGGTGTTCAATGCGTTCAGCTGCACGGTTGAAGTCTATGAAAACAAAATCTCTGCCCCTATTTGTCGGTTCAAAAACAGCAACGCCGCTGCTCATATTGTTAAAAAGCTCGCGATACCGCGCCTCGCTTTTTTCAAGGGCGTCCTCGACTTTGCGCAGGGCGTCAATATTCCGTATGGCAAGCACAAAGTGGCGCTCCTGGTCCAGAGGCATGGTCATGACTGAAAGCAGACCTGTTTTAACAACGCCATCCTTATCAGTAAACCGGGTCTCCTGGTTGATAACGGGGCCCCGTTTTTCAATGGAGCTGAGCAGCTGTTTCTGCTCTTTCAGGTTCTGCCAGACTGCCAGCTGGGAGAAAGTCTTGCCGATAAAATCTTTTTTTGCATAGCCGAGAAAAAGGCAGAACATCTCATTGACATCTGTATATGTCCTGTCCTTGGCCCTGATAATGGCAACAGAGTCGGGGCTTGTTAAAAATGCATAGCGAAACCGTTTCTGGCTCCGGGCCACGGTTTCCCGGCTCTGCAAATCTCTGTTTGAAAAACCAGCATGCCTGGCATCTGCATTGCCAGGTTGCGCAGGATTGATGCCAATGGTTTTCGATGCAGCACTATTTCCCATGGTCATGGCGAGCAACAAATATTTGTATCAAATTTCCTTATCCGGCAGAGAGGGGCATTACTCTGTTGCGCAATCTCCCTCTTTCAGCTAACATTCTTTACCATCGAACACGAAAAAGTTACAATATTTTTTGAAAAAACATTGAGATAGCAGGCGCACCAGATCCAGGGGCAAACTGCTGACCGGCTTTACGCAGGACAACATAACTGTTTGATTTATTTATTCTTATGATTTTGTTTCAGCTTCAATTCTGCATGTATTCCACTTTATATCCAAAGGGTCAATAGCCATGGCAAAATATATCCTGATAGTTGATGATGCACCCAATATCGTTTTATCCCTTGAATTCCTTATGCAAAAAGAGGGGTATGTTGTCCAGTCCGTAAGCAACGGGGAAGAGGCGATGGCGGCCATAGCTGAAAAAGTTCCGGACCTGGTTCTCCTGGATGTAATGATGCCCCGCAAGGACGGCTATGAGGTCTGCCAGGAACTGCGCTCAAACCCTGATTGGAAAGATATCAAAATTATTATGCTGACTGCAAAAGGGCGGGATGTGGAAAGGGAAAAAGGGTTGGCTCTCGGTGCGGATGACTATGTAATAAAACCCTTTGCAACCCAGGAGCTCGTTGCAAAAGTAAAAAACTTACTTGCCTGAAATTCTATCATTATCCAGCTATGAACCATGCTTTTGACGGAAGCAAAAACTTTCTCATAATTGTTGTTCACAGATTCAATGGACCATGGCGCGCTTTTAAAAACTCTGCTGCATGAAGTGAAAGACGGTGTACTCGTCTGCAATGCAGATGCAAAGATAACCCTCTTCAATAAGGCAGCAGAAGATCTCTTTGGCCTGAGCCAAACGCCGGAAAAGGAGAGATCCTTGTACAACCTGTGTTTACGGGCCCCGGTTGAGCAGGCCCTGAGCCTCCTGCGCTACCAGCATGAGTTCAAAAACCAACCTGGGTCCTGCCCCTCTGTCCAGTTTATCAATACATCTATTAGTAAGGAACAGTTTTTCCGCTGCCGCGTTGGCTTTACGTTGCCCCTTGCTGCTGCACACAGTTTTTTTGTCATTATTTTTGAAGATATCTCGGCCTGGTATATTCCTGACAATCCCCTTTATATGAAGATTGAAGATTTTCGGGGCCCTATGACGAATTTGCAGGCCGCCGTGGAAAACCTGACTGAATACCCGGAAATGTCACCGGTCATGCGCAGCGCCTTTGAGAATGTTCTTGTCCAGGAAACCCTCAAACTCTCAGAAGCCTTTAATGCTCTTGCTGGCTCCTGCCGTCTCATTATGCAGACGCAGAATAATCTGACCGAATTAAACACTGGGGTGCTCTTCGGATATGTGGCACAGCATCTGCAAGAAAAAATACCTGTTGCTACTTCAGCACAAGAATCCATATGCGTAAAAATTGACATTTACGGACTCCTTTTGGTGCTCGATTACCTCGTCACGTCACTCCAACAGTCTAAACAAAAGAAAACCGGGTTTTCCTGTGAGCTCCACACCGGCCCTCAGTTTGTCTATATTGACTTTATCTGGTCCGGTCCGGTTATACCGTCTGCAGCCGTGGAGAAAATGCTGCAAAAAAAGCTGAAGCACAGCATTGGCGGCATGACCGCTTCCTCTATCCTCCACACAATGGAGGGGGACATCTGGAGCCAGCAACGTGAAAATTCGAAAAGCATGTTACGTCTTGCCCTGCCAATTTCCCAGAAGGGCATCCAAGGAAACTTGAGAGGATAGTGCCCATGTCCCCGGTAAGAAGAAAAATTCAACGGCTTCTGGTGCTTTTCACCTTTGGATGTCTGGCTCTCAATTATCCACTGCTGTCTCTTTTCAGTAAAGTTGCCCTGTGGTACGGCATCCCCGTGCTCTATTTGTATCTCTTTGTATTCTGGTTTCTTTTCATCCTGTTTATTGCCATTGTCACCGAAAGAAAAAAGCTGCCCAAGACATCATTTCCACCAATTTTCAGCAGGAAGCCAGAGTAAGATGCTGCCGGAATGGATCATACTGCTCGTTTCCCTCTCCTACCTGGGAACTCTTTTTGCCATAGCATATTACGCAGACTGGCGCTCCGACCGGGGCAGGTCAGTTATATCCAACCCCTATATTTATACCCTGTCCATTGCTGTATACTGTACGGCATGGACATTTTACGGTTCGGTGGGGCGGGCAGCCCAAACCGGCATCGGATTTATGCCCATATATCTGGGACCAACCCTCATGGCCGCCCTGTGGTGGTTTCTGCTGCGCAAAATGATCCGCATTGCCAAGGTGTACCGCATTACCTCAATAGCCGACTTTCTCGCCTCACGCTATGGCAAGAGTTCCTTGATCGGCGGTTTGGTTACTATCATTGCGGTTGTCGGCATCATGCCTTACATCTCGCTGCAGCTAAAGGCTGTTTCCACGAGCTATACTGTTATGCTGCACTTTCCTGACCTTGCAATGATAGAGGAGCATAAGACGTCCCTGTGGAATGACAATGCCTTTTCAGTGGCCATGTTAATGGCGGCTTTTTCCATTCTTTTCGGCACCCGCCATATTGATGCCACGGAACGCCATGAAGGCATGGTCGCAGCCATAGCTTTTGAGTCTGTTATCAAATTGCTGGCGTTCACTGCTGCCGGCACCTTTATTACCTTTATCCTGTTTGATGGGCCGATTGACCTTTTCGACTGGGTCGTCCGCTACCCTGAAACTGCCAGGCTCTTGCAGCTTGAAGTTTTACCCGGCAGCTATACCAACTGGTTTACCCTGATCTTTCTTTCCATGATGGCTATTATGTTCCTGCCCCGGCAATTTCAGGTGCTGGTCGTGGAAAATGTCAACGAGGAACACATCAGGAAGGCCGCCTGGCTCTTTCCCCTCTATCTTCTGGCCATCAACCTTTTTGTACTGCCCATTGCTTTCGCCGGTATGCTTACGTTTCCGGAAGGACATGTTCCTCCGGATATATTTGTTTTGGCCCTGCCCCTTACTGAAGGCCAGAATATTCTTGCTCTTTTTATCTATTTGGGGGGGCTGTCAGCAGCCACAGGTATGGTTATTGTTGCAACCATTGCCCTTTCCACAATGGTGTGCAATGACCTGGTCATGCCGGTTTTACTGAGGTTGCTTGCCATCCAGCAGGTGGACCTCGGCCGTGTCCTGCTTTTCATCAGACGCTGCAGCATCGTCGCGGTTCTCCTGCTTGGTTATCTCTACTACCGCTTAATCGGCGAATCATACACCCTTGTTACCATGGGCCTGGTTTCCTTTGCCGCTGCGGCCCAGTTCAGTCCGGCAATCCTCTTCGGGGTTTTCTGGAAAGACGCCAGCCGCCGGGCAGCTATAAGCGGACTTTCGGCAGGTTTCCTTGTCTGGTTCTATACCCTGCTGCTGCCTTCTTTTGCCAGATCAGGCTGGCTTTCCGCTTCTTTTCTGGAACATGGTCCATTCGGCATTGAACAACTCCGACCCTATCAGCTCTTCGGACTGAACATGTTCGACCCGATCACGCATTCTGTTTTCTGGAGTATGCTGGTTAATACCGGTCTCCTTGTTATCATTTCTCTTCTCGACAGACAAAACACCATGGACCGGATTCAGGCCTCTCTCTTTGTCGATGTTTACCGGCACAGCGGCGGGACACACCTCTGGAAGGGCAAGGCCATGATAGCTGAACTCAAAGATTTATTGGCCCGATTTATCGGGCCGCGCCAGTCTGAAAGGGCCTTTGCCAATTACTCCCGCAGCCATAAGATTGATTTCACTAAAGATATGCAGGCTGATGCTGAACTCGTTGAGTTTGCCGAAAGATTGCTCTCCGGTGCTATCGGCGCTGCCTCCGCCCGTGTCATGGTTTCCTCGGTAGTGGAAGGAGAGGAGATCAGCCCTGAGGGTGTTATGAAAATTATTGATGAAACATCCCAGGTGCTTGAATACAGCCATCAGCTCGAGGAGAAATCCATTGAACTGGAGGCGGCCACCAAAGAACTGCAGGAAGCCAACATAAGGCTCAAGGAGCTTGACCGCTTGAAGGATGAGTTCGTCTCAACCGTAAGTCATGAGCTGCGCACCCCTCTGACCTCGGTCCGGGCCTTTTCAGAGATCCTGCATGACAATGCGGACATGTCGCAGGAGCAACGCCAGAAGTACCTGGACATCATAGTTAAAGAAACGGAACGGCTTACCAGACTTATCAACGAGGTGCTTGACCTGGCCAAGATTGAATCGGGCCGGGCTGACTGGCACATGGAAAATATTGACCTGACAGAGGTGATAAAGGAAGCTGTGGCAACAACCAGCCAGCTCTTCCGCGATATGTCGATTGAAATTATCGAGTTGATACCAACCTTCCCGATCAGGGTTTTTGCTGACCGGGACAGGATTATCCAGGTCATCATCAACCTCTTGTCCAATGCGGCAAAATTCAGCTCGGCGGAAGGAGGCAGAGTCATTGTCCGCCTCTACTTCAAGGAGAGAGAAATCCGGGTCGAGGTGGCTGACAACGGCCCCGGCATTCACCCCGATGAACAAGAAAAAATATTTGAAAAATTCAAGCAGATAACAGACCTCAGGGACGGGAAACCCAAGGGCACGGGCCTGGGCCTCGCCATCTGCCGCAGGATAATTGAATACCACAATGGCAATATTTGGGTCGAAAGCAGGCCCGGTGAAGGCTCAAAATTTATCTTTTCTCTCCCAGATTAACTTCGTGCCTGCAACGAAAGCTTATCAGGGCCTGGCAACCTTGAGGAGTTCCTTGAGGGTTCTGATCCCGCATTCAGGTAAAAATGGGGCAAAACGCTGAAAAAGCTGGGCCGTAATATAGGCATCGCTGAAGGCATTATGTGACTTGCCCCCATCCACCCCGTATTTCTTTGCCATGGAAAACAGGTCTGATTTCATGGTCATGCCATGGTAATGTCTGGCAAATCGCGTGTCATTCTCATAGAGCCAGTCATGAAGAGTTGATGTATCCAGGGCCGGATTTTTAAGCGCAACCCCAAATGCCTGCTGTAGAGGCTTATTGACAAAATTAATATCAATATGGACAAAGTGCCCGATGAGAACAGCATCACCGATAAATTTTACAAAATCGCCGATAACATCAAGAAGGTCTTCGGCACATTCAAGGTCACTGTGGGTGAGTTCATGCACCACCACACTCTTGTGCTTCAGTTCACACTCAGGCTTGACGAGCCGATAAAATGTTTTCCCGGGTAATATTGTTGTACCACGCAGTTTTAGAGCACCTATCGAAATAATAGAATCCTGCTTGAAGTCAAGCCCGGTCAGTTCCGTATCAAAGGCAACAAAATCCGTCTCCTTAATTCCCTTTTTCGGATCAAACCTTTTCCTGAGGTTCTGCTGGCGACTCAGCCACTCCGGTAGCTCTGCACTCGGCTTCCCTCCCAGTATTCTTTTAAAAAAAGAGGTCACGGCAGCACCTTGCCACTCCAGTAATTTCCTTCAATATCTTCATACAATCTTGCTGTTAACTGGAAGGATTCCTTGAGGGTCTTGCGCTCGAAACTGGTAAGGATATCAGGATTAATGAAATTATCAGGTAAGCCTCCCTCTTCAGCCTGGCGCAGCTGGCTGTGTATCAGCAGGGCATTGAGATACCCGAAAGCCTGGGCCATATCTTCGGCAGCCTTGAAACCATGCCTGGAATTAAGCTCATGCAGGCGCCCCAGGGTTGAGCGGCGTATAACTCCTTTCTCAACTCCATAAATCCTGGCACAGCCGACAAGGGGTTTTATCCCTTTTTCATAGAGATTCAGCTCATTTTTGTGTTCCCCGCCCTTTTCCACCACAATATCTCTGAAAAATCCCAGGGGAGGTCTTGTCTGCAGCGTATCTGCCGCAAGAGCTTCCATGAGTCCCCTTGACTGAGCTGCACGGTTTATGAGATATTGCCGCAGGGAATTTACCCTGATGTGCTCACCTCTAATAGCACGCATGTCAAACAAACTAGATTGACGGCCCGTGCCGGCTCCGGTACCCCACTTTTTAAACAGTTCCTGCCAGGTGGAACCGCTGCGGATATTCTCCTCTTTCATGCACCGCTCTTGGCCGGTGAGATCACATGCCAGCAGCGAGTTGTTCAGCGTTTCGGACAGAAGCTTGAAATAGTTATCAACCCTCTGCTGCTGTTCTGGTGAGGAAACATCCTGGTAGACTATCCCCATTTTGACTTTAAAGCTCAAGGTCAATTCATGCCTGCCTCCGCCTGCATAGAAAAAAAGCGTATAAGGAACCGGGGATTCACCGTTTTTTTCTTCAAAAATATCAACTACGGTGTTGGTAATTTTTTCCATCAACTCGGTGATCATGCCGGTAATATTGTGTGGCCTGGCGCCATAGCGCAGCAGGGAGGAGACCGCTTTGTAGAATTTCGGGGCCGTATCCCGCAGCTCCTCAATTGTTTTAATCTGGCCGATCTCCTTAACAAGTACGGTTGGTGATGAGCCCTGGAGAAGCATGAAATCGTGGTTGGTCAACATGCCCGTTAACTTTTCGTTCTCCAGGACAAGGATATGGTGAATCCTGTGCCTGATCATTCGCAGCAGTGCCTCAAAGCAATTATCCTCTGATCCGATGCTGATAAGTGGGGTATTCATAATGGCCTTCACAGGGTTGGCCACATCCAGGGCCTCGGCAACAACCTTTTCCCGGAAATCACGGTCTGTGACCATACCAAGGGGCAATCCTGCAGAATCAACGACCACCAATGAACTGATTTTGTTTGCGGCCATTTCAACCGCAGCCTGCTGAATGGAAATATCCGGCATGATTGTTTTTGGTGCTGCCCGGACGATATCCTTCACCTTTGTGCTGAAAAGCAACTGTTCACCCGTTGTCCCGGCTGTGTATGCCTTGCGCGTTTCTTCGTACGTCTTGTCAAGGAGATTGACAAAAAATGACTTGAGAAAATATTCATTTACTTCCGGGTTTTTCTGCAGGATGTCAAGGACCGTTTTTTTGGGGACCTGGTAGCAGATTGTGTCCTCGATGGTGACAACATTATTCCGTGAGCGGTCGCCGCTGAGCAATGACAGCATGCCAAAATGCTCCCCCTCTCCTCGTAAATCAACGACGACTTCCTCATCATTTTCTGTGGTCTGATAAACCTTTACTCCCCCCTTCTTGATGACTCCGAGAAATTCGCTCGGCGGTCCGTCCTGCTGCAGAATTTCCTCTCCCCTGGGATAGTATTCCATGGAAATATCCTGGATCATTCCTGCCAAGACATCTCGAGGAAGTTGGTTAAACGGCATAACTTTCACAAAAAAATCAATGATCTCGTCTTGTAACATGAGCCTGCAATTCCTTTCTGCAAAATGAATAACATGGAAAACGTTCTGAAAAGTCCAGCCACCTTTAAACCACTTATTATAATGATGCCAATAATATGTTTTTTGGGCAAGACCTAACTCCTGAAATTATCAAAACAAATGCTATGCTTTCTGTTCAGCTTTACCGTGGGATTATTTTTCCCGTCATTAAAAAAATACTCTTGATAAAGTAAAAGTAGTGGCTATACTGGCTTGTTATGCAAAGTTAAAATATCTTTTTTTAACCCTAGAGCTTATGCAGCCATTACATGAAAAACTGAATCAATTCATATAGCAGGAATGTGCCATGCAAGATAACTATGATTTATTGACGCCGCAACGCTGTTGCCTCATGATCGTTGATCCGCAGGAACGTCTCATGGCGGCCATTTACAAGGCTGAAAGGGTAGTGCACAATGCAAGTTTGCTTATTCAGTGCGCAAAAACCCTTGAAATGCCTATCCTGGCCACAACGCAATACAAAAAGGGCCTTGGCCCATTTGTTCCTGAACTAGAAGCTCTGTTGACTGATGTCCCCTGTATTGACAAGACCGAATTCAACTCCTTTGCCAATCCAGCTGTCAGCAAAATGACACAAGCACTGCCCAAGGGGATTGACACCATCATACTTGCTGGAGCCGAGGCCCACATCTGCATCTTCCAGACAGCAATGGGAGCCTTGAAGTCAGGCTATCAACCCTGGGTCGCAGCAGATGCTGTGTCCTCAAGGGAAAAAAGAAACGCTAAACTGGCCCTCAACAGGATGCAGGCTCTCGGCATGACCGTCGGTCCAACCGAGATGGCAGTATATGAACTTCTGCACAAGGCAGGCAGCCCAGCCTTCAAAGCAATGCTGCCCCACTTGAAATAAATCTTTTCATACGCTGCTTACCCTGCATCAGAACAATTACGTGGAACATATTATGACTGGCGACGAAATCCGTTCTCAATTTCTCAATTATTTTGCAGCAAACAACCATACCATTATCCAGAGTTCTTCCCTCATACCGCAGGATGACCCGACCCTGCTTTTTACCAACTCCGGCATGGTGCAGTTCAAGCGGGTGTTCATGGGGGAAGAAAAAAGGGACTACACCCGGGCGTCAACCTGTCAGCGCTGTGTCCGGGCCGGCGGCAAGCATAACGACCTGGAGAACGTGGGCCATACTGCCCGGCATCACACATTTTTCGAAATGCTCGGCAATTTTTCCTTTGGTGACTATTTCAAGGAAGATGCCATCCGCATGGCCTGGGAGTTTCTCACGGTCAACCTGGGGCTGGACAAGGAGAAACTCTGGATTTCTGTCTTTAAAGATGACGATGAGGCCTTTGGGCTTTGGGAAAAGATCGAGGACCTGCCCAAGGGACGTATAGTGCGGCTGGGAGAGGCAGACAACTTCTGGGCCATGGGTGACACAGGGCCTTGCGGCCCCTGCTCGGAAATTCATATCGACCAGGGTCCTGAGGTTGGTTGCGGCCGGCCGGATTGCGCCCTCGGCTGCGAGTGTGACCGCTACCTTGAACTGTGGAACCTGGTTTTCATGCAATTCTACCGGGATGAAACCGGCAGGATGACACCTTTGCCTAAGCCCAGCATTGATACCGGCATGGGCCTTGAACGGGTTGCTGCCGTTATGCAGGGCAAGCACAACAACTATGATTCTGATCTATTCTCCGGACTCATCAGCAAAATAGCCGGATTAAGCTCAAAGACTTACGGACAGGACAATCGTGTTGATACCGCTTTACGTGTTATTGCCGACCATAGCCGTGCTACGGCCTTTCTCGTAGCTGACGGCATGCTGCCGTCCAATGAAGGCCGTGGCTATGTCCTGCGCCGTATCATGAGAAGGGCTGTACGCTTCGGCCGTGCCCTTGGCCTGAAGCGTCCCTTTCTCGCTGCGATCACGGCTGAAGTCGTAAACACCATGGCACTGGCCTATCCCCACCTGGCAGAGAGTGCAAATCTTCTGGCCAAGGTGGTCAATAACGAAGAGGAGCGGTTCCGCGAAACCCTTGATAATGGTCTTGCCATGCTTACCGGCGAGATAAGCAGACTGCAGGAAGAAAACAGCAGCACTATCGCGGGTGATTTCATCTTCAAGCTTTATGATACTTATGGGTTCCCGGTGGATATCGTACGTGATGTTGCGCTGGAACAGGGTTTATCCATCGACGAGGCCGGTTTTGCCAGGGCCATGGAACTACAGCGCACTCTCTCCAAAAAATCCTGGAAGGGCGGTGTTCTGGCAGCCATGCCCCCCGGTGTGAAAAAACTTGTCGACGAGGGCCATAAAACCAGCTTTGTCGGCTATAAAACCCACAGGGCACAGTCAGTCATAAAAGGGCTGCTTGATCATGAAGGAGAAAACACAGGTAAGGCAACTGCAGGAGAACACGTATCCGTCTTCTGTCCCGAAACCCCGTTTTATGCCGAAGCCGGTGGCCAGATCGGCGATCAGGGCGAAATAGTTGGCCCACACGGCACAGCCAGGGTTCTGGACACCATTATTGTTGCCGACGGCCTGATACTGCACGATACAGAAGTGACCCGGGGGTTCTTGTCATTTGATGATCAGGTTGAGCTGAAAGTGCAGGAAGGCAGGCGCCAACGCATTGCCTGCAACCATTCTGCCACCCATATTCTGCATGCAGCGATGAAATCGGTGCTCGGCGATCATGTCAAACAGTCCGGCTCACTGGTAACACCAGAGCGCCTGCGTTTTGACTTTACCCATTTTTCTCCGATAACCAAGGAAGAGCTTGAGATGATTGAAAAAATTGCCAATGAAGAAATCCGGGCAAACACCTCGCTCAACACCGAAATGCTTGACAGGGATGAGGCCATAAAGTCAGGTGCGGTAGCCCTTTTTGGCGAAAAATACGGTGACAAGGTCAGGGTCGTTTCCATCGGCAGCTTCAGCAAGGAGTTGTGCGGCGGCACCCATGTCAGGGCCACCGGTGAAATAGGGCTGCTGAAAGTTACTGCAGAAACGGGTATTGCCGCGGGGGTCAGGCGCATTGAGGCAGTAACCGGGCCAGAGGCTTTCAAAATCTTCCAGGCCCATGAGAAGCAGCTGGAAAAACTTGCCACCCTGCTGAAGGTACCTGCTGAAAACCTGGAAACAAAAATCGAGAAACTTCTCGCTGCCAACCGGGAACTGGAAAAAGAGGTCAGCCGTCTCACCTCAAGGTTGACCCTCGGCGGGATTGACAACATTATTGACAATGCCCAAACCATCAATGGTGTCAAGGTAGTGGTTAACCGGGTTATCCTTGACTCACCCAAGACCCTCCGGGAAATGGGTGATAAGATCCGCGACAAGCTGGGCAGCGGCATCGTGGTCCTCGGCGGAGAATACCAGGGCAAGGCAGCTCTGCTTGCCATGGTCAGCAAGGACCTGACTTCCACTTATAAGGCCGGCGATATCATCAAGAAAGTTTCAGCACTCGTGGGCGGCAGCGGTGGTGGCCGGCCTGACATGGCCCAGGCCGGCGGACCAAATCCGGGCAAGTTGGACGATGCCCTGAGTGCCGTCGCCGATATTATTGCAGCTCATTAGTTTAATGGCAAAAACTTACTCATTTGGACTCTATTGGGGGGGATTTTAAAAACCTGCAGGAAGCGTAACAGCCTCGAGCAGCCCCATGGCAATCCTTCAGCTGCAGCCTCTTTCAGGAAGCCTACAGGCGATTATACTTTCCCAGCAACTGTTCACTTCGGTTCAGGAAGATAAAAAATTATTTTTTCTCCTCTATCAGTTTGAATAATCCCGCGCATAAAATATTGATAAAAAAAGTTGACAGTCCCTTCAGTATACATTAGATAAGCACCATTAATTTTATGAACGAGCATTCATTCATAAGGCTTTGTTGTTATTCAGATAATAAATATCCTGATCCTCATTGTTGTCATGAACGTGGTGCTTTACAAGCCTGTGCGTACGGCCCTGGCCAAGAGAAAGGAACAGATTGCGGATTTGACCAACTCCATTGAGACATTCAAGAAAAACGCAGAACTCAGGAAGGAAGAAATCAGTCGCAAATTGAACAATGCCAGGAGCAAGGCCAAGGAAGAGATTGAAAAGGCCAAAGGTGAAGCTCAGGCTGCCACATCTGAATCACTGGCAAAGACCCGGCAGGAGGCCATGGAAAATAAAACTGCACAGCTTAACGAAATCCAGAAGCAATTTACTGGTGCCCAGCAGCAGCTTTCGGGAGAGATAGAGAGCTTTGCCTCTGATATGGCTGCTAAAATATTGGGGAGGTCTATTTGAAAATGAAATGCAATGGTAACTGGCCGAAAATTTTTACAATAACTGTTGCCGCATTAAGCATATTTGCCATGGCAACCCTTGCCTATGCTTCCAGCGGCGGCGGGCATGGTGCGCCAGCCGGCCCTACCTTCTGGGGCATTCCAACCGCTAAATGGTGGGATCTTCTCTGGCGGGTTCTGAACTTTACCGTTTTATTGATAGTCCTTATAAAAGTGCTGGCAAAACCCGTGGCCAATGGCCTTCGTGCCCGCCAGCAGTCGATTAAGGAACAGTTCACCGACCTGGAAGAACGCAAGGCTGAAGCTGACAAGGCCTACCAGACCTTTGAGGAAAAACTGGCCTCCATTGAGGGTGAAGTAAGCGATATAATCCAGTCCGCAATAGCCCAGGGTGAGGCAGAAAAAGAGCGCATTATTCAAGAGGCCAACAGGGCTGCGGAAGACATCAAGAGACAGGCCGACATGGCTATTCAGCATGAACTGGCTGAGGCAAAACTCAAGCTGCGTGAAGAGGTTGCCAACCAGGCTGTAATCATGGCAGAGGAAATGATCAGGAAGAACCTGCAGAAAGCTGATCAGGTAAAATTAATTGAAGAGTATCTCGCAAAAGTAGGGACAGTCCAGTGAGACAGACAATACTAGCAAAACGCTATGCCAAAGCCCTCTTTGCTGTCAGCCAGGAAGAAGGCACAAGCGAGGCTTACCGGGAGACGCTTAACGTCCTCGGTGATTTTCTTGAAAAATACCCGGAAGCCATTGATGCCCTGACGAACCTCCTCTATCCCATGGAGCTCAAGGAAAAAGTCATGTCACATTTGATCAGTGAACTGCAGGCTGATCAATTCATGTCAAATTTTCTCAATCTCGTTGTCCAGAAAAAACGTGCCGACATTCTGCCTGAAATTGCTTCTCAATTTCAGGCCTTGGTTGATGCTGACCAGAATGTCAGCCGTGGCACATTAGTTACAGCATTGGAAATCTCAGGTGATCTGCAGGAAAAAGTGCAGCAGGCCCTGGAAAATATTACAGGTAAAAAGGTGATACTCATGGCCCAGATCGATCCTGCGATCATTGGCGGCATTGTTGCCAAGGTTGGGGACCTGGTTATGGACGGGAGCATCAAAACACAACTTGCGGGTTTGAATGAATCCATAAAGGGGAGTGAATAGGCAAAATGCAGATCAAAGCCGAAGA
>Ga0111149_1068_pt1 | contig 27549 bp, 27 predicted proteins | sample DeeMarSeWOR28_12_FD_80400 | JGI IMG/M metagenome (GOLD analysis project Ga0111149, IMG submission 80400) | Desulfobacterales bacterium SG8_35_2
AGCAGCCCCAGCACAAGGTAGCTTAGACGGATAACCAGTTTCATCCTGGCCCGCAGATATTCAATGAATTTTACAATCATAGTATCACCGTCATGTGTCTCATTAATATGCATCCACGTCAATGGCCGGCAGGTTTAGCATGTTCCTCGGTCGGAGGTGCATGTTCTTCTGCAGGTGCGCCATGTTCTTCAGCTGGAGGTGCATGTTCTTCTGCAGGTGCGCCATGCTCTTCAGCAGGAGGTACATGCTCCTCAGCAGGTGCACCATGTTCTACAGCGGGAGGTGCATGCTCCTCAGCAGGTGTGCCGTGCTCTGCAGCCGGCTCACCATGTTCGCCCGCAGGTTCTCCGTGCCCCGCCTCAGCAGCGCCATGCTTTCCCCTGACCCGCGGAGGAGCCGGCGGCAATCCCTCCGGCTTATATTGTGGCATGGCAACAGCAACATTATCCGGGGTTACACGATCAACAAAATTCATCATGAACCCAGGGAATATCCCGATAAGTACTGAAATGATCGCAGCTATCATGATTGGAATAACCATGGAAAGCGGCGCTTCCTTTATACCCTCAAATTTTTCTCCCGGGGGACGCTTGCCGAAAAACGCCTTGTAGGTGACCGGTGCAAAATAGCCCACATTCAGCAGGGTACTGGCCAGAAGCACCAGCAGTATACCAATGTAATAATGCTCCATCTCCATGGTGCCGACCAGCAATTTCCACTTGGTAATAAAGCCGGCTACTGGCGGAGCCCCTATCATGGAAAGCGAAGCAATACCAAAGGCTGCAAATGTAAAGGGCATGGTGCGCCCAAGGCCGCTCATCTCGGAAATATTTTTCTTGTGGGACGCTACGTAAATAGCACCGGCACAGAAAAACAGTGTGATTTTGGAGAAGGCGTGATTGGTAATATGGATAAGCCCGCCTTCGATTGCTGTCGGGGTCAGAAGAGCCACGCCTAGGATGATGTAGGAAAGCTGGCTCACGGTTGAATATGCGAGTCTGGCCTTGAGATTATCCTTTGATAAGGCAATCACCGAGGCCATCAGAATGGTAAACGAGACAAAATAGGCCGTCGGAATCCCGAGATTCAGAGCACTCATGGTGTCAACCCCGAATACGTAGAGCATAACGCGGGTTGTGGAGAAAACACCAACCTTGACTACGGCAACAGCATGGAGCAGGGCAGAGACCGGTGTCGGGGCAACCATGGCACCCGGCAGCCAGTGGTGAAACGGCATGACACCGTTTTTGGCAAACCCGAAAATACAGCAGATATACAGTATGGTCACCAGGGTCGAATTGACGTCTGGCGGGAAAATACCGGTACTGATATTAGTGGCAAAGTCAAGGGTGCCGGTCAACACATAGATCAGAATCATGGCCGGCAGAACAAATCCCTTGGCAGTAGTTGTCAGGTAGACAATATACTTGCGGGCCCCCATATACCCTTCATCATCCTGGTGATGGGCAACCAATGGATAGGTACAGACACTGACAATCTCGTAAAAGAGATACAGGGTAAACAGGTTGTCAGCAAAAGCAACGCCGATGGCCCCGAATAGCGCGAGAGCAAAACAGGTGTTGAAACGGGTCTGGGCATGTTCGTGCAGACCGCGCATATAGCCCATGGAATAAAACACTGCGATAATCCACAGGAAAGAAGCAGCCAGGGCAAATATCATGGAAAACGCATCAACTCTGAAGGTGACGCTCAAACCGGGCAGGATATCGAAAACCGTGCATTTCAGCATTTTGCCTGCCAGCACATCCGGCACCATGGAGGCGATGATCAGGAACATGATCACTGCCGCAACGGTTGACAGTCCCTCGCGGAAATTCGGTTTTCGACCTGCCATGCTTACCAGGATCGAACCGATTAAAGCGGCAAGAACGGCATACAGTGGTTTACACGAAGCAATTTCCATGACCTGTTTCCCTTCTCCTCAATCTATCCTTTTAACTCCGCCACATCTTCAGCATCGATGGTGCGGAAGTTTCTGTAGACAGCAATAATTATACTCAGGGCAATTGCTGCCTCGGCCGCGGCAATGCCCATGATAAACAGAGTGAATATCTGGCCTACGGTGGGGTCCGGTGCCAGAAACCTGTTAAAGGCCATGAAATTAATGGAGGCGCCTGCCAGGATCAATTCACCGGCGATCAGCATACCGATGAGTGTCCGGCGGTGCACCAGGCCATAAAACCCTATGCCGAACAGCAGGGCTGCAATAATAAGGTAAATGATGAGGCTGTCGCCAAATGCCGGGATGCTCATGATTCTTCTCCTGTTCGTGTCCTGCCCCCCCGGGCCAGTACAAGAGCCCCGATAATTGCCACCAGAAGCACTACTGAAATGAGTTCAAACGCCATGCTGTAGTTTGTCAGCAGGGACCTGCCAACTTCTTCCAGGGAGCCGTCATTAATTCTCCCTGTCGGCAGCATCCAGGCAGTCTTACCGGCCAGGGCCGACAAGCCCCAGAAAAGCAAAACACCCAGAGCAAAACTCAAGGGCCCTATGAAAATGCTGCCCTTGCCGACTTCACCCGCAGGCTTCGGATCAGCAAGCATGATGGCAAAAACTATGGTGACGCATACGGCACCGACATAGATCAACATTTCCATCAGGGCTACAAAAGGGCTGTTCAGATAGTAATAGAGACCGGCGACACCAATAAAACATATGGCAAGGCCGGTAACCGCCCTGATCAGGCGCGCCGAATGTGTGGCAATGACTGCACCGAGCACGGTTGTCATGACGATGAAGACAAATACAAGACTGGAAAGTCCTTCAGCTGAAAACAGAGGCACCATCAATGTTTTTCCTTTAACCGTTTAATAAGATCAAATATAAAATCTTCCTTTCGCGGCCCGGCGAGATTGTAATCCTTTGAAAATCTGATGGCCCCGAATTTGCAGCTTTCGACGCACTGCCCACAGAGACTGCAGGTCGTAAAATTCAGGATATACTTGGTCAGAACCTTTCCCTTGACGCCCTCGCGTTTTTCCCCATCAAGACTTATGCATTGAGAGGGGCAACCCTTCTGACACATGCCGCAGACCACGCACTTCGGTTCTCCGGTTTCCTCATCAGGGATCAGTTCGATATGGCCCCGAAACCTGGGAGTCATCTCCACGTGTTCCATCGGATACTGCATGGTGACCACCGGTTCAAAAAAATACTTCCCGGTGATCCCCAGCCCGATGAAAAGGCTTTTTGTGCCGCTTAGCAATTCTTTAAAATAACCGCTCATAGCCTATAGACCTTTCTTTTACAGCCAGGGAAAAATCTTAATCTGCAAAGCTGTCAGTATCAGGTTAAACAACGAAATAGGGATCAACACCTTCCAGGAAAGGTTGAGCAACTCATAAAACTGGGTGCGCGGGTAGGTCCAGCGAATCCAGATAACGGTAAAGATCAGGGCATAAAGTTTCGTCAGGAACCAGAACAGGCCCCAGATAACTCCCAGGAAGCCTGCAGGATTAAAAGGGATCGGTGACTGCCAGCCGCCCAGAAAGAGGATAACCGACAAGGCGCAGCCGATAACAATGTTTGCGTATTCGCCCATGAAGAATACACCGAAACCCATACCCGGATATTCAGTATAAGTTCCGGCGATCAGCTCACTTTCAGCCTCGGCCATGTCAAAGGGGGCCCTGTTCGTTTCAGCCAGGGAACAGACAAAGAAGATAAGAAAGGCTACAGGCATCAACAAGCTTATATCAAGCCGGAAGATATGCCAGTGAAAAAACCAGCCGGACTGGGCCCTGACAATTTCATTAAGATTCATGGTGTTGGTGACCATGACCATGGTGATCGTAGTGATCAGCATGGGTATCTCATAGGCGATATTCTGGGAAACACAACGCGCTCCGGCAATTACCGCATACTTGTTCGCCGAACCCCAACTGCCAAGCAGCAGGCCGAGAACGTTCACCGAAGCAAAGGCAAAGATCATCAGGAGGCCGATATTCACCTCACGGGCAACAAAGGTTTCACTGAATGGAATAACCATAAAACTCATGATGGCCGGGACCATGACCATGAGCGGCGCCACCATGAAAAGAATCGGATCGGCTCCCTTAGGCAGAAAGAGTTGTTTGGTCATGAGCTTGATGCCATCGGCTATAGGCTGCAGAAGACCGAATGGACCGACCTCCTTGGGGCCTATACGGCGCTGTATATGGCCTGCACCTTTTCGCTCGCACCAGACAAGATAGGCGGCATTGAGCCCGGCAAAGGCCATAACGAAAACAATAAAAAGGATCACTCTGAACGGTTCAGGCATTGTTATTTTTTATATCCTTTTCATCTGGGTTTATCTTATGCAGTCTGCTTCTGCCTTTTTCAAAAAGATCAGTTAACTACCTGTCTATCTCCGGGATGACCAGGTCTAGACTGCCCATGAGCGCCAGGGCATCAGGAAGCAGCATGCCCCTGCTGGCCTCGCCGAAAAGACTCAGATTGGAGTATGTCGGCGAACGCAGCTTCAACCGATAGGCGGAATTGCTGCCGTCACTGACAATACGCACGCCAAATGAACCGCGGGCTGCCTCGACGGCATGATAGTAATCACCCTTCTCGGGCTTAACCAGCTTAATAGCCTTTTTCGGCTGTATCTCTCCCTCGGGCAGTTTATCCAGTGCCTGCTCTATGATACGCATGGACTGCTCCATCTCGTCCATGCGTACCATATAGCGTGCCATGGAATCTCCCTCCTCGTAAACCGGGATGTCAAAATCAAATTCAGAATAGACAGAATAGGGTTCATGCTTACGCACATCAAAATTAATACCCGATCCTCTTGCCACCGGACCGGTAGCGCCGTAACGCCTTGCCATGTCCTTGGAAATGGGGCCGATATCCTTCAGCCGCTTGATGAGGATTATATTTTTCGTAACCAGGGCATCGTACATGGGCAGACGCTTACGCAGCCGTTTTATGAACGCCCTGGTGCCGGTGATGAATGCATCATCTATATCGTTGTACACACCGCCAAAACGAAAATAACAGTAGGTAAGACGGGACCCGGTGACGGATTCCAGCAGATCGAGGATCTGTTCACGATCATCAAAGGCATAGAGCAGGGGCGTGAATCCGCCAAGGTCAAGAACAAAGGCGCCAAACCACAGAAGGTGACTGGAAATACGGTTCAATTCAACTGTGATAACCCGCAGATACTCAGCCCTTTCGGGCACTTCGATACCGGCCGCCCGTTCAACGGCTGCAACATACCCATGATTATAGGACAGGGCCGAAAGGTAATCCATTCTGCCGCAATTGGGCAGGAACTGGGCCCAGGTCCTGTTTTCTCCCATCTTTTCATGCATCCGGTGGATATAGCCGAGAACCGGTTCCGCCTCAACAATGTATTCACCGTCCATCACCAGTTTTACCCTGAGTACTCCATGGGTTGCCGGATGCTGCGGTCCCAGGTTTAAGACAAAGGTTTCCTGATTCACATCTTGTTGGAGTAATCCGTTCATGCCTTGAAATCCTTGAGCAGTGGATGGAAATCAGCATCTTCCGGCAACAGCAGCGGTTCAAGATTGGGATGGCCGGTAAAGGTAATGCCGAAAAAGTCGTGTGTTTCTCTTTCGTGCCAGTTGGCGCCCTGGTAAATATGGGATATTGTCGGTATTTCCGGATTGCTGCGGTCCAGCCTGGAGCGGACTACAACCCGGCAGAGTTCATCAAAATGGTTAAAGTCATAGACGACTTCCAGCTGCTGGTCATCAATCCAGTCAACCCCTGTAATGGCTTCTATAAAAAAATTCTCCCGGTTAAGGATCTCGGCAGCAGCTACAACCTTCTCAGGTGGCAAATCCACATCGAGGTGATAGCCTTTGGCCTTATAATCAGTTTCTTGTGGACCAGGTGGGGGTACTGGCTCTTCAGCCTTTTCTGTTTCGGCCTCTTCTGCCGGTGGCGGGCTCCCTTCTTCAGCCTGTGCTTCCGGAGCAGGTGCTGTTTCCTCTTCGGGTGCGGCCTCTGCAGCTGCCTTTTCAGACTCAGGTGCTTCAGGGGCTTCAGTGGTTTCCTGAATATCTTCGTATAAGCTGTTTAACGCCTCTTTGATCTTTGCCAGCAGCATTTGTTATTTGGCCTCCACCCGTGGCCATCTCCGGAAACCGGTGACCTTTTCTTCAAGTTCCAGGATGCCTTCTATAAGTGCCTCAGGCCTGGGAGGGCATCCCGGTATGTAAATATCAACCGGCAGGAATTTATCCGCTCCCTCGACGATGCCGTACTGGCCTTCGAAAACAAAGGGGCCCCCCGAAATGGCACAGTTTCCCATGGCAATAACCCACTTGGGTTCCGGCATCTGGTCGTAAAGGGTTTTTACTGCCGGCTCCATTTTCTTGGAAATGGTCCCTGCCACGATCATGACATCACATTGCCGGGGCGAGGGTCTGAAGACTTCCGCCCCGAATCTGGCCAGATCAAAACGTGAGGCACCTGTTGCCATCATCTCGATGGCGCAGCAGGCTAGACCGAAGGTCATGGGCCAGAGTGAATTCGCCCGACCCAGAGACAGTATCTTGTCAAGGCTTGAAAAATGAATTATCGGGGGCTGTACGTCTTGCGTTCCCACTTAAACACTCCCTTTTTCCATGCATAAGAACATCAACATCAAAGGCGAGAAATATGAGGGCATAGAGATAATATACAATACCGAATCTGATCCAGGCATCACCGATTGGTTCAACGCCGCATTCGATAAACTGCCTGGTCTTGTTTGAAATGTTTCTGGTGCTGCGGGGGGCAAAGATGTGGGCAATAATGAATGGTCCAACTGCCATAAGAAGACCGCCCAGGAAAAAGGCGGCCACATAGAGATGATCTAAAAGAGGTTGTTGTACCACGCTATTAGCTCCTTGGTTAAGGTAGCAGGATAACACGTCCGCTTAGCGGCAGTTTCTTAATTCAAACACTACCCCTTGTCAAGGAAAACTGGGTTTGGGTTCACAAAAAATTTTCAGCGTCTATGCCTTGCTAATACTACAAAGTACCACAATGTATCAGTCAAAAAAACGGGGGAAATTTGGGAATTTGAACTACTGCCTAGGACAACAGACGATTAGGTATTTTTACCCACAACCAAAATAGGAATTTTTACCAGGTCAGAAAAGATCATTCAGACTACCTGCGCTGGATTTCTCAGGAAGAATTCAGCAGCTTGTCTATACTGACCAGCTGGATACAGATGGCCACAAGTTCCATTGCGGTTTTTACATCTGCTACAGATGGAAAAGAAGGGGCGATGCGGATATTTCTGTCTTCAGGATCTTTGCCATACGGGAAGGTTGCCCCTGCAGGTGTCAGCTTGACCCCGGCTGCAGCCGCTTTTGTTATAACATCCCGGGCACAGCCCTCAAGCGTATCAATACTTATAAAATAGCCGCCATTGGGCCTGCTCCATGAAGCTATGTCACTGCCTGCGAGTTCATTGTCCAGCACATCAAGGACTGCATCAAACTTGGGTTTCAGGATGGCCGCATGTTTTTTCATGTGCCTTTCAATCCCTGCCAGGTTTCTGAAGAACAGGACATGGCGCAGCTGGTTCAGCTTATTGGGGCCGATGGTCTGAAACTGCATCTTGCTCAGGATAAATTCGATATTTCTTCTGCTTGCTGCCATCATGGCCACGCCGGACCCGGCAAAGCTTATTTTAGATGTTGAGCCGTAAAGAAAGATCCTGTCTGGATTTCCTGCCTCTTTACAGGCTGAAAGCATGTTTTTCAGGGAATCATGAATATCAGAGAGGTGATGAACCGCATAGGCGTTATCGCAGAAAATCCTGAAATCCCCTGCCTTTGCAGGCATGGAGGCGAGCCGGTCCACCACGGCATCAGAATAGGTGACCCCGGTGGGATTGCTGTACTTGGGAACGCACCATATTCCCTTGATTGTTTCATCAGCAGCCACCAGCTCTTCAACCTTATCCATATCAGGGCCATCTGCATCCATCCCAATAGTTATCATTTCAATACCGAGGTATTGGCAGACTGCAAAATGCCGATCATATCCTGGGCTGGGACAAAGAAATTTTATCCCAGCAAGTGCTCCCCAGGGCTGATCGCTGTCAACCACCCCGTAGACCAGGGCCCCCATTATGGTATCATGCATCATTTTCAGGCTTGCACTGTCACCGACCAGTATCTCGTTGTCAGCGACATCAAGATAGTCGGCGAAAAGCGTTTTTGCCTCATCGATACCTTCAAGCCCCCCGTAATTGCGGCAATCCACCCCGCTTGGCGAGCGGTATTCTCTGCTGATTTCGCCTGTCAGCATTTCCATGGCAAGATCAAGCTGCTCTGGACTCGGCTTGCCGCGGGTCATATCCAGGGTGAGATTTTTCTCCTGAAACGCGGTGTAGCGGGCAAGCAGTTTTTGTTTGAGGGCCTGTAATACAGCTGGGCTGTGCTCTGCATAGGGTGTCATGGCAACATTCCTTTCAGCTAAAAATACTCTATTGAAATTTCCTAGTTATTAGTTACTGCTTACGCATAAAGCACTTCTTTTAGGAAAAGACCATGCGCAGGCGCCGTGGGGCCTGCGGCCGATCTGTCCCTGGCGGCCAGAATGCCGGCAATTTCAGTGGGCGCCAACCTGCACTGGCCCACCTCAAGCATGGTGCCGACTATGTTTCTTACCATATGCCGCAAAAAACCGTCACCGGTTATAACAAACCTATGAGTATTTCCTGGGGCCAATGTCAACAGCCTGGCCTCAAAAATAGTACGTACAGCCCCGCGGCCGGCAAGTTCAGGATCACGGGAACCGGAACCCTCAAAACTTGAGAAATCATGGGTTCCCTCCACATGAGCCAATCCCGCCTTTATGGCCACACTATCAAGCACTGCAAAAACATGGGTCGCATAAAGCCGTTCGGTCGGCAACTGTACCGGACCGTTTGTCAGGTTGTACCAATAGGTTTTGGCCCTGGCACTTCGCCGGGCATGAAAACCTGCCTCCATGTCGGCAGCCTCCAATACCCTTATATCAGCGGGCAACAAGCTGTTTAAACCCTTGACAAAACCCTGACAGGGGATTTCTGTAGCGGTTACGAAATTTGCCACCATACCCAGAGCATGAACCCCGGCATCGGTCCTTCCGGCGCCGTGGAGACAGATGCGCTCTCCGGTCATAACATGCAGGCTGTCCTCTATGACTCCTTGAATTGTCTTTTCGGTCTTCTGCTTTTGCCAGCCGGCATAAGCGGTACCATCAAAGGCCAGCACCAGTTTTATGTTCCGCTTTTCCTTCACGGGAACAAAGGAACAACCTGGAGCCCCGTGGTCTCAGGCAGGTTACACATGAGATTCATATTCTGCACTGCCTGTCCGGCTGCCCCTTTCACCAGATTATCAATTGCAGAGAGGACTACCACCCTACCCGTGCGGCTGTCAGCTTTAAAACCTATATCACAATAATTTGATCCCCGGACAAACTGTGTTGCCGGAAATGTTCCTGGCGCACACAGTCTTACAAAGGGCTCATCCCTATAAAAATCCTGGTACAACTCTGACACCTCCTCATCTGTCACCGGACTGGCCAGTTTTGCATAAACAGTACTGAGGATACCCCGTGACATGGGCAGGAGATGCGGTGTAAAAGAAATGGTAACAGGTTTCATACAGAGTTCGCTTATTTCCTGTTCCATTTCCGGCGTATGCCGATGTTCACCGACCTTGTATGCCTTAAAACCCTCTGACACTTCGCAGAAGAGGGTCCCTGTCTGGGCTGCCCGCCCGGCCCCGGAAGCACCGGACTTTGAGTCAACTATAATAGTTTCAGGTTCAATGACTCCAGCCTTGAGCAATGGTGCCAGCCCCAGGATAACACTGGTTGGATAACAACCTGGATTAGCAACCAACCTGGCTTGCTTAATCTGCTGTCGATGCAGTTCGGGCAAGCCGTATACCGCCTCGGGCAGAAGCTCGGGTGCCGTATGCTTCTGATACCATTTTTCATATACTCTTGCATCATGCAGACGAAAATCTGCCGAAAGATCCACAACTTTTTTGCCTGCCTGCAAAAGATCAGGAATAATTGCCATGGCAGTCTGGTGCGGCACTGCGGTAAAAAACAAATCCGCCCGATCCGCCAGTTCTTCTGCCTGCAAATCTTCACAGACAATATCCACCATGCCCGCAAGACTGGGATAAACCTCTGCAAGCTTCCTGCCGTTATATTGCCGGGAGGTCGCCACCGTTAGTCTGACATCCCGGCAGCCGCAGAGAAGTCGCGCAAGCTCGACCCCAGTGTAACCTGATGCCCCCACGATACCGATGCGAATCATTTTTTTCTCCTGGTTTTAAGCAATTCTTAGAGGGTTGCCCATTTAATGTCCCTGAATATTAGCGTATCACTTTATTATTATTGTGGTTTGATTTTGCCATTTCACCCAGCCGCGCAGCGAAAATTCTGCAGGGAAAGGAGTTTAAACTGTTTGAGCACCCCTTAAGGGGTATAAACTTCGCGAGTTTTTTAACTCGCTGCAGATTTGAGCAGCGCAGGGTAGTCAGCCACAGGCTGGCCAAGTGCAGGCTGCCCTTTCTTTGGTTCGTTTTTTGTCAGCATACAATACTGCTGACGATTGACAGAGCAAGCAAAGAAACAAACTATAATAGTATAAACAAAAAAAAACAGGGGAAGACAACCGCAAAATTGTCTTCCCCTGTTTCGTAATGCACCGGGGGGTAAAATATCCCAGGAAATGGCTTAACGCTTCGAGAACTGAAATTTTGCCCTGGCCCCTTTCTGGCCGTATTTCTTTCTTTCCTTGGCACGGGGATCCCTGGTCAAAAGGCCGGTTTTCTTTAATGTCAACCTGTATTCCGGGTTGACTTCAAGCAGGGCTCTGGAGATACCATGCCGCAAGGCTTCTGCCTGGGCATTTTTGCCCCCGCCTTTTAGAGTAGCCAAGACATCGTATTGTTCCTGGGTTTCGGTTGTTGCAAAAGGCTTTTCAATCTTTTGCCGTAAAAAGCCGCCGCCAAAATATTCCTCAACCGTAAGATTGTTTACCTGAATATTGCCTGCTCCAGGTTTGATCCATACCCTGGCTACAGCTGTTTTTCTTTTGCCGGTGGCGTAATATCTTTTATCAGCCATTAGTTGCTCTCCGTCAGTACCTTGTCTTCCTTAAATTTCTCTGTCTCCTAAAAAACGAGACAGTCGGGTTTTTTCGTGCCTAAACTATTTATTAGGCAATGCTATTCCATACGAGGCTTTTTCAATGCATCATATTTCAAGAACTTCAGGTTGCTGCGCAGCATGTGGATGCTCGCCACCTGTATAAATCTTAAGCTTTTTCAATTGCTTACGCCCCAAACTATTTTTGGATAGCATGCCTTTTACCGCCATCTTAAGCAGTTCAGTCGGTTTCTTCTCAAGTACCTCTTTGGCTGTCATATCTTTAATGCCCCCCATGTAGCCGCTGTGCCGATAATAAACTTTGTTATCAAGCTTGTTGCCTGAAAGTTTAACTTTATCAGCATTTACAACTACAATGAAGTCACCGACATCCATATGGGCCGAAAAATTCGGTTTATGCTTACCGCGCAAACGTGATGCAATCTCAGACGCCAGCCGGCCTAGCACTTTATTCTCGGCATCGACTACAAACCATTTCCTTTCAATCTCCTTAACCGGAGTATGATAGGTTTTCATGTTACGATCCTCAACAAACGTCAAATCCAGATCTTCAAAAGGCCGAAGATTCAACCTTTGACTAATTTCTGAAAACATGATTCCGGCCGAAAAGAAAAAAAGTTCCGGGCCCAGAATCCCAATCCGCAAATAAACTTTAAATTTATATTGCGAAACCTTTATTCTGTCAATAAAAAAGGCCCGACTGAAGTCGAACCATCCCAGTAAAAAATTAGCTGTAACTAAGTGGAGCGGGAAACGAGATTCGAACTCGCGACTTCAACCTTGGCAAGGTTGCACTCTACCACTGAGTTATTCCCGCTCGCGCAAAAAACTATGGTTTATCCCCGGCGACATTTGCAGGCTGAAGAGAGATCCCGCATTATTTTTTAAAAAAAATATCATATCTCTATTGCCCTCTAACCATACAAATTGTATAGGTATTTATCATGCTTAATTTGAAATGGCGGGGCGGGGCTTCTCAAAAAGTATCAACTGGCTTGCTTGCATTCCTGCAGGCAGAATGTAAACACATTTTCACAGAATGGAGCAAGGTTCATGGGCAATTCATCCAGAATCGGGGAAATACACCGTAAAACAAAAGAAACGGACATCAGGTTGAATCTCAAACTTGACGGACTTGGCACCACTTCCATTCGGACCGGTGTATCCTTTATGGATCATATGCTGACACTTTTTGGTGTACACGGTTTTTTTGATCTCGATATTGAAGGTGAAGGGGATGTTGAGGTTGATGACCATCATACTGTTGAAGACCTCGGCATCTGTCTCGGGCAGGCATTCAAGTCTGCCCTGGGAGACTTGAGCGGTATCTGCCGTTACGGTTTCAGTGCTATTCCCATGGATGAAGCCCTGGCCCAGGTTACTGTTGATATTTCCAATCGACCCTATCTTCACTTTGATGCTTCAATTAAGGACCAGAAAGTAGGCACGTTTGATACCGCCCTTGCCAAAGAATTCCTCAGGGCCCTGGCTTTGCATGCAGGCCTGACCCTGCATGTGACTGTTGCGCATGGTGACAATACACACCACATTATAGAAGCCGTCTTCAAGGCTTTGGGACGTGCCCTGGGACAGGCGGTCAGCCCTGAGCCCCGGAGCAAAGGCCCTCTTTCTTCAAAAGGATCTTTATAATGGAATTTTTTTGCAGGATTAATAATTGCCGGCAGAAAACAAGGCCCTAGGCTGTATAAGAAGTATAAGAAGGATATTCACGACCTTTTTCGCTCAACCTACTGATTTTATATGGCCCGGTTACGGACTGTAAGACTTTGCACAAATGTATTCAAGTTGCTTGATTATTATGAGGGGTACTCCTGTGAAACACATTCAGACTATATCCGTTTTCTTGATCGTAATCGCCCTTTTTGTTTTTTCTGCCGGATGCTCGAGTATTCCGCAAGAAGAAACCGCCAAAGAGCTTGTTCCCATCCGCTCTATCGGTGTCCTGCCGGCTCAACCTGCCCGGATTACCATTTTGCCGACAGATACCAAAACCCAGCAACAGCTTGAGGCAGGGTCCAGAATCATCAATTCTTTGCTGAGCGATTATTTTAGGGATTACAGGGATGTACATTTTATTTCACAAACTGAATTGGAAGGCTTACCGCAGGTTCAGTCAGGCCAGGCTCTATACCTGGCAAGAGAAGCGGGCCAGCAACTCAACTATGATGCTGTCCTGGTCACAGAATTAGAACGTTACCAGACCCGGACCGGTTCAGCTTATGCTGTTGACAAGCCGGCATCGGTTGCTTTCACCCTTAAACTGCTTGCCACAGCAAGCGGCCAGGTTGTCTGGAGTGGGGATTTTGACCAGACCCAGCAACCGCTCTTTGAAAATATCTTAAGCTCCCGTTCCACCGGCTCCGGTTTTCGCTGGCTCACAGCTGCAGAGCTGGCCCAAGCCGGTCTGACTAAAAAACTCAAAACCTGCCCTTATTTGCTTCAGGAATAATGCTGCTTCTGGACCTCCCTGCAGACGCTTGCATGCGACCAGCACAACCCTCAAAACTATCTCGCTCGAGGGCCTAAAAGCCCGCTTCCTGTCTTCATGGCTATACTGAGCAAGGCTGCAAACAGAAGGATCGGCCAGGCCATGCATGCCTATTCAATGCTGGCTGACTCAGACCGGGTGCTCATTGCTGTTTCAGGTGGTGTCGACAGTCTTGTGCTTACCTGGATTCTTAGGCATTGGCTGCAAAAAGCCCCGATCCGTTACGAATTATCAGCTGTTTACATTGACAATGGTTTTGACAGCTCAACTGGGGATAAGGTTGCCGAACAGCTACAGAACATTGGAGTCCCTTACCTGATAGAAAAAACTAATTTCTGGCACATGGCTGCAGCGGCAGAAGAAGGCAAAAGCGTTTGCTATCACTGCGCACGCTTGCGCAGGAATCGCCTTTTTGCCCTTGCTCAAGAACAGGGCTTCAATAAAATCGGCTTCGGGCACCATAAGGATGATATCCTGGAAACCTTTTTCATCAACCTGCTTTATGCAGGGAATATCAGCACCATGGTTCCCAAACAGAAACTCTTTGATGGCCGTACACACATTATCAGGCCCATGGCCTACCTTGAGAAAAAAGATATAATGGAAATAGCTGCTGCTGCCTCCATTGTGCCGGTAAAAAATTCCTGCCCCCAAGATAACGACTCCAAAAGACAGGAAGCCAGAAGGATAGTTGCTGAGCTCAGCAAACTCGCCCCCAAGGTCAAATCCAATATTTTTGCCGCCCTGGCAAATATTCGCCAGGAATATTTGCTGGACACCTCGGGCTGAGACGTCTCCTGGGAGGCCCCTCAACTGAACTCCCTGCATGAAGCATGCTGCCCATGCAGACACTTTGACAATTTTTGTCGTTTTCCCCGGTTTTCTAGCAATTTCCTCTCATTGCCCTCTCCATTCACTATTTTATCCATCAGGCCCATAGTGCATTTAATTAATTGAAATAATTGAAAATTTTTAAAAATACACGCTGTGTGCAGCCGCTTTTTTTACGACTGGCATATTTCTTGCTGTTCTCATTAATGACAAAAATCCAATGAATACAACGAGTAAGGTTGTTATCCATTGGAAAGACAGAGTGCAATACATACCTGAGGCCCGGCCCTGAGGAGGGAGTCACCTGTAAGTCATCTGGGATGGTATGAGCGGAAGGAGGGAAACTATGGCTGTCTGGAAATTTTCAATACAGGGGAATGAAGTTCTATGCGGCAACAAAAAACGGAAAAAATTAACTGAAGACGGATGCAATGAACCTTACAAAGATCGATACTGGTGCCCAAAGTTACAGTGGTTCCAGTGCGAGCCCTGTCCCTTCCTGAACCAGAAGGAATGCGAAAATTTTGAGATCATGTGTGGTGCGCTCTAAGCGCCTGCCAATATGCCAGAATCTGATCCTGAAAACTCCCAGGTGACGATAATCACCGCGCAAGCAGTTTCAGAGAGGAAGGTTGATACCCGTTATCGCCCTGATAAACTGATTAACTCTCCAACATATGCCTGGCTCGCCACTGAAATCCGGATAGGTGCTTCCTGGCAATGAGAATTACCATGCAAGGCTTTCACCGCTGCATGTAAGGCAATTTCAGGATGATTGTTCTCCTCGCTCAGGTGGGCAAGAACCACATGCTGTAGTTTTTCATGCGCCAGCCCCTGGAGAAAAGTTGCTGCCTCTATATTATCAAGATGTCCCTGGCCTGAGCGTATTCTTTGCTTGAGATACGGCGGATATGTTCCGTTCTGCAACATTTCGATGTCATGGTTGCTTTCGAGAATGAGGGCCTGGCAGGATGCCAGGCGATGCAACATGAGTCTTGAAACCTTTCCTGTATCCGTGCAGTAGCCCAGCGAAACATTCCCGTCTGAAATGCGAAAACCCACGGGATCCTGCGTATCGTGTGATACGGAGAAGGGATGGACCTCTAAATCCTGGCAATGAAACGGAGTGCCTGTTTCAAACTCGTTATAGGAAAACAGCTTGTTGACGGTTTTTGAAGCAGCGGAAAATGTTGCCGGGTTGGCATAGACCGGTATCTTTGCCCGGCGTGAAAGAATCCCGACACCCTGCACATGATCATTATGCTCATGAGTTACAAGGATGGCATCAATTGCTGATAACTCAACACCAATAGTTGCCAGTCTTTTCTGGAGCTCTATGCCGGACATGCCCGCATCTATGAGGATACTGGTCTCCCCGGATTCCACATAGGTGGCATTTCCCTTGCTGCCACTGCCTAATACACAAAACCGCATTCTTAATCCTGTATGCTTGATTTTGGAAACAGTTTTAAAGAAGAAAACCACATACAACTTAATTTAAATTTTTCTCAACGCAAAATCCTGAATAAATATAATAAGTAAGTCTTTAATTAAACAATTATCAGAATCAAGAACAAATAGTATTTGCTACAGCATTATGCGTAAATAGTTCCAAGAGGAATATTAACTTAAAGTATTTTGCCATTTCACGTAGCTGAGCTGCGAAGTAAAGAGGGGAAAATTGGCTGCCCTTTTTGGTTCGTTTTTGGGCAAACAAAAATGAACAATTAATAAATTACTTGCCCGTATGCCCGAAACCGCCGGCCTGGCGGACTGTTTTATCCAGTTCTTCAACGACCTGCAGATCAGCCCTGTGCACCGCTGCAACCACAAGCTGTGCCACCCTGTCACCGCGCTGGATGGTATACGGTTTGGTGCCAAGATTGATCAAACCGATTTTTACTTCGCCGCGGTAGTCGGCATCAATGGTCCCCGGACTGTTGATGATTGTCACGCCGTGCTTTATAGCCAGGCCGCTGCGGGGGCGTACCTGGATCTCATACCCGATCGGGATGGCAACAGCAAAATTGGTGGGTATCATTTTTATATCGCCTGGACCCAATACTAACGGCTCTGCCAGCGCAGCTGATACATCCATGCCTGAGGCCCCGGATGAATGATAGAGCGGCAGCTTCAGGTCGCTGGTATTTTCAGGATCAAGCCAGCTGAAATTAATAACAACAGGTTTCATCACAGTATTGTTTTCAGTGTGTTTGCCGATCTTAACGTTATTGCTTCCAGCCAATCTCGGCCTTTTTAAAGGGGCCTAAGCCGGCAAGGGTTAATTCCTGCCGGCCGAATATCATGCTGCTGAGCCTGAGGATATCCTCCCCTGTAACCCGGTCAATTGAATCAATCACCTCTGCCAGTGGAATATATTTGCCAAAATATATTTCATTCCTGGCAATGCGGGTCATAATTGCCTCCATATTCTCCATGGACAGGAAAAGGCCGCTTTTAACAAAATCCTTGGCATTGACCAATTCCGTTTCAGAAACAGGGGTTTTCTGTAACACCCTTATTTCGTGAGCTATCAGAGCCAGTGATTCATTAACAGACTCTCTGTCAACTCCCAGATAGATGGCAAGGTACCCGGAATCTGAATAGGGTGCAATAAAGGAATAGATGGAATAGGCCAGACCCCTTTTTTCCCTGATTTCCTGAAAAAGCCGAGAACTCATATTGCCGCCGAGCAGAACATTAAGAAGCAGATAGCCAAAGCGGTCAGCATCAATTATTGATAACCCGTAGGTTCCCAAAAGTATATGCACCTGCTCCAAGGGCTTGACGTATATCTTGCGGCTTGCCGGCAGCCGCAAAGGTTCATTGCGCGCCAGGGCCGGGTCAGCGGTTTGGCCGAACTTGTCAAAAGCCTTTTGCCACAGGGTGACAAAAGCATCATGGTCAACATTACCGGCTGCAGCAACGACTATTTTGTCAGTTGTATAATATTTCTGTACATACTCCCTGAGTTTCCTGGAATCCATGGCCGCCACAATTTCATGGCTGCCGAGGATGGTTTTACCGAGAGGATGCATACCCCAGAGCAATGGGGCAAAAAGATCATGAATATGGTCATCAGGCACGTCCTCGACCATATGAATCTCCTGAAGAATGACCTGACGTTCCCGCTCAATTTCCTTGTCAGCAAAAACAGAGTTGGCCAGCAGATCCCTAAACAAGTCAACCAATACGGGAAGGTTACTGTCCATGACGGTGGCATGCAGGCAGGTGTTTTCCCTGCTGGTAAATGCATTGGCTGAACCGCCCAGAACATCAAATTCCCGGGCAATTTCCTGGGCCGAACGTTTGCCTGTCCCCTTGAAGAGCATGTGCTCGACAAAATGAGCCGAGCCGCTGTTCAGGTCATGTTCATCCCTGGAGCCGACGTCTATCCAGACCCCTACGGAAACTACCTTTGAATGCGGGAGGGCTTCAGTAATTATCCTGATGCCGTTGGAAAGGACTGTTTTGTTAAACATGAATGCAGAAACCGGATAACCACGAATGTCTTATAAGAAAGGCAAGGGGTCTATAGCCGGCTTCAGCAAAACCCCCTGCCTTATTTAGATCACTTATTTTCTTCAGCAAGTACCGCTTTGCGGCTCAACCTGATCTTGCCGCGGCTGTCAATCTCAAGGACTTTTACCGTGACCTCGTCACCCTCTTTCAGGATATCCGTCACCTTGTTGACTCTTTTGTCGTCCAACTCGGAAATATGCACCAGCCCATCGGTACCCGGCAGGATCTCGACAAAGGCTCCGAAATCCTTAATGGTCTTGACAATTCCCTTATAGATTTTGCCGACCTGGGCTTCCTGAGTGATATCTTCGATGCGGGCAAGCAGCTTTTCAGCAATTTCGCCGCTGGGAGTAAATACTTTCACATTTCCATCATCGTCCACTTCAATTTTTGCGTCGAATTCGGCGCTGAGTCCTTTGATAATTTTTCCACCTGGACCAATGATGTCGCGAATCTTATCCGGATTTATCTTGACCGTAAAAAACTTTGGTGCATGGGGGGCGATGTCTGCGCGGGGTTCTGCGATTGCTTCCTGCATCTTGGCAAGTATATGCAACCGGCCTTCCTTGGCCTGTTCAAGAGCCCTGCTCATGATCTCCCGGGTCACACCACTTATCTTGATATCCATTTGCAGTGAGGTGATCCCTTCGGAGGTGCCAACCACCTTGAAATCCATATCACCCAAGTGGTCTTCGTCACCAAGTATATCCGAAAGAATCACGACCTCATTCCCTTCCTGAATCAGTCCCATGGCAATACCTGAAACCGGCTTTCTGATTGGTACGCCTCCGTCCATGAGTGCCAGACTTGCACCACACACAGTCGCCATGGATGAAGAACCGTTTGACTCAAGCACGTCTGAAACAACACGCATGGTATACGGGAATTTCTCTGCCGATGGCAGGACAGCACTGATCCCGCGTTCCGCCAGGGCACCATGACCTATATCACGCCGGCTCGGGCCACGCATGAAGCGCACCTCGCCGACACAGAAGGGCGGGAAATTGTAATGCAGCATAAATTGTTTGAAGGACATGCCTTCCAGGGTTTCAACTCGCTGTTCATCAACTTCGCTGCCAAGAGTTGCTGTCACGATAGTCTGGGTTTCACCTCTGGTAAACAATGCTGAACCGTGGGTACGGGGCAGGCAGCCGACCTCACAGGCGATGGGCCGTACCTCGTTAAAGGCCCTGCCGTCAATACGGGACTTCTCAACAACTATTTTATCCCGCATCATCTTTTTCTTAAGATTACTCAACAGGTCTTTGACTTCCTCGGCACAATTCTCCTTTTCATTTTCCAGTTCGGCAACTACCCGGGCCTTTAACTCATCATACACCCGGCCGCGTTCCATTTTGTCGACAGTGGTGATTACCTGGGACATCCCGGCAGTGGCCACTTCTGCAACCTTCTCAGCCAAAACTTCATCGATTTCAGGTTGTTCAACCTGACGTTTAGCTCTGCCCAGCGCAGCTTTCAATTCCTCCTGCAAATCAAGAAGTATCTGCAGCTGCTGGTGCCCGTAAAATATACCTTCCATGACTGTTTCTTCGGATAGGCTGTCAGCACCACCTTCAACCATGACCACCGCATCCCGGGTCCCGGCAACTACAATCTCCATGCTGGACACCTGCAGTTGATTCTTGGTCGGATTTACCACATACTGTCCATCAATATATCCAACCCTTACCCCGGCAACCGGGCCCAGGAAGGGAATATCAGAAATTGTCAGAGCGGCAGACGCGCCGACCATGGCCAGGATATCAGGGTCGTTTCGCTGGTCAGCGGAGAGTACTGTGGCAATAACCTGCGTTTCTGTCATCCAGCCGTCTTCGAATAAGGGACGCAGCGGCCGGTCGATAATTCTGCAGGTCAGGGTTTCTTTTTCTGTCGGTCGGCCAATTTCACGCCGGAAAAAACTTCCCGGAATCCTACCCACTGAATAGAAGCGCTCCTGATATTCTATGGTCAGAGGCAAAAATCCCATTTCAGGTTTATTTTCCTTTGCGGCGGTTGCCGTTACCAGCACCACGGTTTCATCATACGTGACTAAAACCGAGCCATTTGCCTGTCTGGCCATTTTGCCGCTTTCGATCGACAATATTCTGCCACCGATTTCGGCTTCAACTTTTTTATACATGTATTCTCCTTCTGGTTTGTTTCAGCTTAAGCACTGCAATCCTTTGCTAACAACAAGGATTATCCTCGCTTTATCTGATTTAATTAACTGCGAGCAACCCATAACAGCCAGAATCCCCCCACGTGCCCGGTCAAGCCGGGCGTCCACAGGAACTCCTGCAGCTGCAAAGGCGTAGTGCGGCAGCTGAACCTTTCCCGGCACTTACTTGCGGATTCCAAGTTCCTGGATTATGGCGCGATACTTGGAAATGTCCTTTTGCTTCAGGTATTGCAGAAGTCTTCTTCTCTGGCCGACGAGCTTTAATAACCCGCGGCGGGAGTGGTGGTCCTTCTTATGTACCTTGAAGTGCTCGGTCAGGTAGGTGATCCGGTCACTGAGCAGTGCGATCTGTACTTCAGATGAACCGGTATCGGTATCATGCGTTTTAAATTTTTCAATAATTTCTTGTTTTTTTTCAGCTTGCTGTGCCACAACTATCCTCCTATCATATGTTTCAATAAATGCTGGTTACGCCAGGTTTCATAATCTCAGGTGAAAATCAAAGTGGCATGCCTGAGTTATTCTCCTGCCAGCCTGGTTATCCTCATTAATTTCTTTCTCCGTTGCCGGCAAGTAATTCCTTTACTCTAGCCACTGGAATTCGATGTGAATCCAGCAATGCTCCTCCTGTTTCCGCAGCAAACAATTTCTCTCCCGGCAGGGTTTCGGCAAGGGAGAAAAATCCGTTCCGGGTTCTCTGCAGTTTACGCAGATGGGCTCCACACCCTAAGAATTCACCAATGTCTGCAGCAAGCGTCCTGATATAGGTGCCTTTGGAGCAGACAATCTTCAGGGTTACAGTTTCCTTTTCCAGTGCAAGACACTGGAGTTCCTTAATTACTATCAGGCGGGGTTCCTTAACCACCATGATACCCTTGCGGGCATAATGATATAAAGGTTTTCCCTTGTGTTTTAAAGCAGAGTAGGCAGGCGGGGTTTGCATCTGCTCGCCCGTAAATCGTGCCAGGCACTCTGCCATATCACTTCGGGATATGTTCCCCACCGACCGCTTCTCTACAACGGTTCCCTCAGTATCCAGGGTATCGGTGATAACTCCTAACTGCAGGGTAGCCTCATACTCCTTATCCCCCTGCATCAACTGTGGGATAAGCCTGGTTACCGGTCTTCCGGCACAAATAACGAGTACACCCGAGGCGAACGGATCAAGGGTACCTGTGTGCCCCACTTTTTTTATGCCCAGAATCCGGCGCACCAACTGCACCATGCGAAAGGATGAGACTCCTTCAGGTTTCCACACCGGGTAAACCCCTTCCGCCCCAGATGCTGTATTCGTCCGGGATAAAACATACCTGTTCTTTTTGCGCAGCGGATCCTGGGTATTGTCATTTGCAAATCGTGTCATACCGATCAGGGAGGTTTCTATTCTGCGGACCACCTGGACTTCAGGCGCCGCCTGAGTTCCAGCACGAGTTCATCTTGTGTTTCAGTTATTGTTCCGCCTTTAATCCTATAGCCTGCTGCATTTCTATGACCGCCGCCGCCATACTTAGCTGCCACCTGGGAAACGTCACATTCTCCCTTGGCCCTGAGGCTTACCTTGATATACCCGTCAGATGTTTCCTTAAAAAAAGCGGCAACTTTAACCGAACGAAGCGCCCGGGGCAAGTTGATAAATTCTTCCGTGTCCTCCGGCTTGGCTCCGCTTGCTGCAAACATTTCATTTGTAGCGGAGATGACAGCTATCTGTCCCTGGGCATAAATCTCCAGGGAACCGAGAACCTTTTCCAGCAAGCGCAGGCGATTCACGGAATAATTATCAAACAGTTTCCCGGCAACTTCAGACGGCACCACGCCACGGTTCAATAAATGGCTGGCAACATGAAATGTATAGGCTGAAGTTGATTCATATTTAAAAGACCCACTGTCTGAGACAATTGCTGTATAGAGGCAATAGGCTGCGTTGTAAGAAATATCAGCATTAAGTGCCAGGGCCAGGTCAAAAATCATTTCCGCAGTCGAGGACCTGTCTGCTTCAACCCAGTTTATATCACCGAAATCCCTGTGTCCGGCATGATGATCAATGACAATAAAAGGGTGCACCTGCAAGAGACCATCCATCTTATGGCCAAGACGGAAACGGTCACCACAATCCACAGCAACTGCCGCATCAAACGAAGCTAAGTCAGGCAGATCATTATGGAGTTTTTCAGAGCCTGGCAAAAACTCAAACATTGTCGAAACAAATTCTTCACTATAATAATATACCTTCTTGCCCAAAGACTCCAGAATTTCCCCAAGCGCCAGTTGCGAACCAAGCGCATCACCGTCTGGAAATACATGGCTGGCAATGAGTAAATTATCGGCCTGGAGCAAGGCTTCTGTGATCTGGCTAGGAACCTGTTTCGTTGGGCTCAACATCAATGTGTATCTCCTTCAGCAGCCTTTCCATCTCCTCTTGCCGGGCCATGGAAAGGTCATGCTTGAATACCAGCTCCGGCGTCACCCGCATGCCAAGTTCACGGGCAAGATGACTGCGGATGAATCCTTTGGCTCTATCCAGTCCCTCAGCAGCTTTTTGAACCTGTTTGTCATCTCCTAAAACACTGTAGTAAACGATTGCCCTGCGTAAATCTTTGGTCACCTCCGCTGTGACTATGCTGACATTGGTCAACCTGGGATCTTTGACCTTACGGAGCAGCAGCAGGGCAATCTCGTTCTTTATCATATCCGCAACCCGCTTTGGCCGCTTATTGCCTGCAGCCTCCCTGCCAAACGGATATAAACTATTCTTTGGATGTGCAATCATGATTCCTCTGCATCTTTGCGAGTCCGGACAACAATTTGCTACAGACTGGCTTCAACCTCTTCCATGATAAATGCCTCAATAACGTCCCCGACTTTGAGGTCATTGAAGTTCTCGATGCCTATGCCACATTCGTAGCCGCTTGCCACTTCCCTGACATCATCCTTGAAACGCTTTAATGACCCCATCTGGCCCGTGTAAATGACAACACCGTCCCGCAACACCCTGACCTTGGCATTACGAGTCACCTTCCCGTCTATGACATAACAGCCCGCTATAGTACCGACCTTTGGCACCTGGAAGGTTTCCCGTACTTCGGCACTGCCGATGACCGCTTCTTCAAATTCGGGTTCCAGCAAGCCGACCATGGCTTTCTTTATATCGTCAAGGGCATGGTAAATTACATCATAGAACCTGATATCAACATGCTCTTTGCCCGCCAGTTCTTTAACCTTTACCGGGGGTCTGACATTAAAACCGATGATAATGGCCTCCGAGGCCGATGCCAGCAGAACATCAGACTCTGTTATGGTACCTGTGCCCTCATGAAGAATCCGCACCTTGATCTCATCGGTGCTGAGTTCTTCCATTGCCTTTCTGAAGGCTTCAAGCGTACCCTGGACATCAGAACGCAAAACTATACGCAGTTCCTTGACATCCCCCAGTTTTACCTGTTCAAACAGCTTGTCCAGTGAAATTTTGGAAGTGGAAGCAAGTTCCAGTTCCCTGGCTTTAAGCTGTCGCGAGGCACTGACATTTTTGGCCATCTTATCATCCCGGACTACTGTAAATTCATCGCCGGCCTGTGGTACGCCTGATAGTCCCTGGATCTCGACAGGTGTTGCCGGCCCCGCTTCCTCCACCTGATCGCCCTTGTCATTTATAAGGGTCCGAACCTTGCCTGAGTGCTGGCCGATTACTATGGGTTCACCAAGGTGGAGGGTGCCTTCCTGAACCAGGACGGTGGCAACAGGCCCCCTGCCCTTATGAAGCTGGGCTTCAATGACCCTGCCGCGAGCCTTGCGCTCCGGATTTGCCTTCAGTTCCAGAACCTCTGCCTGCAGAAGGATATTATTCAAGAGGTCTTCAATACCGATGCCCTTTTTCGCTGATGTTTCACAGTAGATCACATCTCCACCCCATTCCTCCGGCACCAGGCCCAATTCTGCCAGTTCTCTTTTTACCCGTTGGGGATCGGCATCAGCCTTGTCAATCTTATTGATCGCCACCACAATCGGCACCTGGGCCGCCTGGGCATGGTTGATTGCCTCCTTCGTCTGGTCCTTGACCCCGTCATCAGCAGCAACAACCAGGACAACTACATCGGTTACCTTGGCACCACGGGATCGCATTTCGGTAAACGCAGCATGGCCCGGGGTATCAAGAAAGACAACATCTCCTGCACTGGAACGGACATAATAGGCGCCTATATGCTGTGTAATCCCGCCTGCTTCGCCCAGAGCAACATCGGTTTTGCGGATTGAGTCCAGTATGGAGGTCTTGCCATGGTCAACATGCCCCATGACAGTCACAACAGGCGGCCTGGGCAATGATTCGCCACCAACTTCCTGTTCCTGCTCCTCCATCTGCATTACATTTATCTCTTCTGTCAGACCCTGTTCGACCTCATAGCCAAAATCAGCCGCCACCAGGGTTGCAGTATCAATATCCAGAATCTGATTCACCGTAGCCATGACACCAAGACCCATTAGCTTGGCTATGACCTGATTCACTTTTACTGACATCCTGTGGGACAGGTCGCCGACGCTGATGGTTTCAAAAACTTTGATACGTTTTTTAATGGCCTTTGTTTCTGCAGGCGGTGGTGCTGCTTCGGCTTTTTTCTTCTTGCTTTTTGGCCCCCGCAACCCCCTCGCGCCATACTCGTATTCCCCATCAACACCGAATCCTCTGCGGTCCTTCCGTTTCCCGCCAAATGCCTTTTTCAGACGATCCCCGCGCTCCTCTAACTCTGAACGGAACTGGACAAGCCGTTTCCCCTTTTTCTTGCCTTTCCCAGCGCGGGTTTCTTCACCCGATTGGATTTCAGCACCCTTTATGTCCATAGGTTTTTTCGCCTGCGCAACTCTGGGTTTTCCTTTTGCGGGTCTTGCCGCCATTTTGGGCTCTTCTGCCGGAACTTGTATTGCGGCTTTCTTTATTACCTTGGCCAATCCCTTGCGGGGCGGCACAACACGTTTTACCGTTTTGGGCTTCTCTTTTTCCTCCTCCTCTTTTTCCGCCTCAACAGCCTGCTGTTCCTCGACTTTCTCTGGCACCTCTTCTTCTGCCGCCTGTTTCTCAGCTTCTGGCTCGAGGACAGCTTCAGGTTCTTCAGCAACCTTTGCAGAAGGAACAGCCTCTTGGGCTTCCTCGCCAACCTCAGCGACAGCAGCAACCTCTTCTTTCTTGGCCTTTGCAACTTTCTTTCTGGCCGTTTTGGCCGCTGGTTTTTTTGCTGCCTTCTTTTCTTTGACCTCTTTTTCTTCAACAGCCGGCTCAATCTCTTCTTCTGCAGGCGGAGGTGTTTCCGGTGCACGGCGCACCGTCTGCGAGCGTCTCCGTATAATTGTGGCGCGTCCTTTTGTGCTGATTCTCTTTTCAACAACTTCTGTCTCAACCGTGCCGAGGACGTTTCTGCGAATCTCGTCTGCCACTTCATCTTCAACTGTTGAACTGTGGCTTTTTATATTATAGCCAAGCTCGATAAGCTTATCCGCCAACTCTTTACTTGCCATACCGGCTTCTTTGGCTAAATCATATACCCTGGTTTTGCTCATTCTTTACTCCCAGTCCTTCAACTCAAAACTTATTGGGCCTTCCTGAACCCGAAAGGCCCTTGATATTTTCTTTCTTTGCCTGAAAAAAACACCTAAGCAATTATTATTATTGCAACAATAGACAGAACGCCCTTGTCCGGTCCCTTTGCTGTCATGCCTTACTATTCCTCTATCTAAAACAAATTTCATAACTTGATTTTTGGGAAAGCGCTTACCACATCCAAGGCAAGTTCGCATTTGCTGCTTTTTCATCTGCTGCAACTTTCCCCTCAAGCTATTTGCACTAATTTGTATCCTTGCCTTTTTCTAAGGCACTACTTTTTTAAAACCTCTTGCCGGATTTTATCAGCTGTTTCACCATCAACCGTTGAGCTATAGCCTTTTATATCATAGCCAAGTTCAATGAGTTTATCTGCCAGCTCCTTACTTTTCATGTCAGCCTCTTTGGCCAGTTCATATACCCGGATATTCTCCGATGCCGAACTCTCCTGCGTTGTTTCAACTTCAGATGCGTCTTCAGCAGCAGCAGCTTCCATATATTCTTCGATGGCAGCTGCCAGTTTAGCTGCACGTTCCGGTTTCATACCCTTCAATCCTTCCAGCTCCTTAACCCCTATGCCTTTCAAATCGCTTGCTGCCCTGAAGCCGCTGTCATAAAGGATATCTGCCAGTCCTTCATCAATACCTTCAATATTGAGAAGTGACCTGTATCCCTCCTCTTCAAGTTTTGCATACCTGGATTCACTCTTGACATCAATATTCCATCCCATCAGTTTGGAAGCCAGGCGCACATTCTGTCCCTGGCGTCCAATGGCGAGAGACAACTGATCATCAGGCACAACGACCATGAGTGATTTTTTATCCTCATCTACCAAAACCATGGATACCTCGGCCGGCGCCATGGCATTTGAGACATATTTTGCCGGATCGGGGCTCCATGGCACAATATCAATTCTTTCCCCTTGCAGTTCCTGGACCACATTCTGCACCCGTGATCCCTTCATGCCGACACAGGCTCCTACGGGATCCACATCCGTTTCACTGGAGGAAACCGCAATTTTTGCCCGAAAGCCCGGTTCCCGGCTGACACCCATTATCTTAACAATACCTTCAGCTATTTCTGGCACTTCCATCTCAAAAAGCTTTGAGAGAAAATCATTATTTGTCCGGCTCAGGACTAACTGCTGTTCCCTGGCGCTCTGCCGCACATCAAGCAGCAGGGCCCTGATCCTGTCACCCTGCCGGAAAGACCTCTTGGGAATCTGTTCGCCATGAGGCAGAATGGCATCGGTCCGACCCAGGTTGATAATCATGTTACCCCGCTCAAATCTCTGCACGATACCATTGACGATCTCACCCTTACGGCCCTTATACATATCGTAAATAACATCAAGCTCGGCATCTTTCATCTTCTGGATGATGACCTGCTTGGCAGACTGGGCTGCTATTCTGCCCAGTTCAGCAATATTGTCCATCTTAGTCCCGATTTCATCATGCAGCTTGACACCAGGGTCCAGGGCACTGGCCTCCTCCAGGGATATTTCAGTCTGCTCGTCCTCGACCTTTTCCACCACTGTGCGGAACTGGAAAATCTCAACTTCACCGAGTTCTTCATTGTACTGAACTTCCATGTCCCTGCGGCTGCCGAATTTTTTCCGGGCTGCCGAACGAACGGCCTCTTCAATGGTCTCGACAAGCAGGTGTTTCTCGATTCCCTTGTCTCTACTGATCTGTTCAATTATTCTTTTCAAGTCCGACAACATAATTCATACTCCATGACAAACCGGCATCCGCATAAACAGCA
>Ga0111149_1017_pt1 | contig 25375 bp, 24 predicted proteins | sample DeeMarSeWOR28_12_FD_80400 | JGI IMG/M metagenome (GOLD analysis project Ga0111149, IMG submission 80400) | Desulfobacterales bacterium SG8_35_2
TGTTCATTTTCCTGTAAAAACCTGGCCGGGGTAGGGGTGGCATTCTACCTTATCCTGGGATTACGCTCCGAGTTGATGGTAAACGGTCACTGGCCTGAGGATAAAATCCCAAATCTCAAGTCATATATGGATCTGGTGGCAATTGGCACTGTGGCCGACCAGGTCCCTGTAACGGACTGCAACAGAATAATTGTCAAGAGCGGCCTGGAGATCCTAAACCAGTCCAGACGCTTTGGTTTGCAGAAACTCCTTGCTAACGCCAAAAATTCCGATACGGGAGTGACTGTTGAGGATATTGCCTTCCGCCTGGCGCCCCGGATCAATGCCATGGGCAGGATCGGTTCAGCACACAAGGCTGTAAAACTTTTAACCACAAATCTACCGGATGAGGCGCACCAACTTGCCGAGGAACTTGAAGAAGCAAATATTGCCAGAAAAGGCATAGAAGCGAATATCTATGCTGAAGCCGTAAAAATGGTATACCCGGAAGTCCTGAATACTGCAAACTCTTTGGTTCTGTATAAAAATGACTGGCACCAGGGTGTGCTTGGCATAGTTGCCAGCAGACTGAGCGATCAGTTCTTCCGACCTACAATCCTGCTTACCGACTGCGCACAGGAAGAGAACGGAGAGGAAGTAAAATTTGTCAAGGGCTCCGGACGGTCCGTTGAAGGAGTCGATATCCACAAGGCGGTTTCGGCCTGTGAGGAAATACTTCACCGGTTCGGGGGCCATGCAGGAGCTATAGGGCTCACTTTGCCTGCGGACAACATCGAATCCTTCAGGAAGAAATTTGATTCACTTATACGATTACAATCCGAAAGAGACTCCTCAGGCCCCAGCATCTTCATTGATTTACAAACTTCCCTCAATGATCTTACAGAATCAAAGTTTCTTGCTGCATATACCTCTTTGGGACCTTTCGGGACCGGCAACCCTGAGCCGATCTTCTGCATGTCATCACAAAAACTTTCAAACCTCCGCCAGGTGGGCACCAATCACTTAAGGTTCACCATTATGGAAAATGGCAAATCAATCAACGGCATCGGCTTCGGCTTTGGAAACCTGGCCGCGGTATCACAGAAAAGCCTCATGGACCTGGTCTTCACACTACGGTTGAACTCTTATATGGGCCAGGAGAAATGGGAGCTTAATATTGTTGATTTACGCCCATCCACCGCCTGAAGAAAATTCATTCAACAACGATCCCTGAAAAGTATATTTTCCTTGACAAATTAGGTATTTTTACCTAATTAAAACGAGGCGTCAAAGCTGGTTGATTTTACAGAAGAAGTAACCGCGCAATTGCGGAATAGTCACTCGCAAGGTTGCAAGCAGTTGTACTGAAAAAAAACCATAGGATGCAAGTAATCCTGTGAAGTTTTTTGGGTAATCAAAAGGGTTTAAAAATTGTTGTTCGATACAGGCGACATTATCCCGGAAATGCCCCCAGCTCTTTATGTTAAGGCATCAAAATTCAGAGATACAACAAGGTAACAGCCATGATGACAGAACAGCTCATTGGACATTTTGGAGGCCAGGCTAATAACTATGAAAATCTCATGGAAAAACTTGTTCCCCAATATAAAAAACAGCATGATATCATTTATGAATTGCTGCCTGAAAACCCGGATGAACACCTACGTGTTCTGGATCTTGGCTGCGGCAATGGTGTATTGTCTGAACTTGTTCTCAAGAAACTACCTCATGCCTATGTTGTAGGTTTTGACCTGACTCCCAAAATGCTTGCGGCCTATGAAAAAAATCTCTCGTCATACCGGGGCAGATATGAGCTGATGTTAGGTGATTATCGTTTCGACTCCATGGGCAGCGAGTATGATATAGTTCTCGCAGGTCTGACACTGCAGCATCTCACATGGGGTGAACGAAAGGATTTCTATAAGCGCATCTATAACATACTGAACCCAAATGGTTCATTCATATTGAATGATATCATTATTGATGAGGATTGGGATACCCGGAAATTACAATACAACAGCTGGATGCAATTTATCGCCTCAAACGGTGAAGACCCTGAATTCTGGCTTGATAAACACTTGACAAAAGATTATCCGGTAACCCTGGTAGATCACTTTCAATGGCTGGAACAGGCAGGATTTCTGAAAATGGACTGCTACTGGCGGTTTCATAATTTTGCTATTACCATGGCCACAAAATAACGCTGATATCTATCTTCCTTTCTTGACAAATTCTTTCATCTGCAGAAAAAGGATAGCCTCAGTGTAACTCCTTTGGGAATATCTTATTCATTTGTCCCTGTGAAAATGGCAAACTACATTGATCCTCAGTCTCTGGGCCTGCTGCCGCGGACAGTTGTTGAGGAAATTGATACGGAGACGCTTGCCATTGTTATAAATCGCAAGAGCCGGATAATTATGGCTGACGGCAGAAAGATTCTTGCTAAAGCAGAAAAAATAAAGCAGGCAAAACCTGGCTGTAAGGTTGTGCTGAAGACCACCGCACCTCTTTGCAATAAGACTTTGCAATACTTTGCAGATCACGGCATTGGTGTTATTAGACAGTAGATCGTAATGACACGTTCAGCATTTCAAAATTATATTGTACGGATATTGCCATGAATGCAACACGGAGAATTAAAAAGGTCTTCAAAAGCAAGCAAACCATTGAAGGGGCAGGGGTGCATCTCAAGCGGGCTTTCGGTTTCAGTGAAATAGGGCAATTCGATCCTTTTCTTCTTTTGGATGATTTTCGATCCGGCAACCCAAAGCATTACAGCAAAGGATTTCCCTGGCATCCGCACCGAGGGATCGAGACAATTACCTATATTCTTCAGGGCAACGTTGAACATGGCGACAGCCTCGGCAATAAAGGTATTATCGCTTCCGGGGATGTCCAATGGATGACTGCTGGAAGCGGTATTATTCACCAGGAAATGCCAAAAGGGGATGCCAGCGGACGGATGGAGGGCTTTCAACTCTGGGCCAATCTGCCTGCTGCAGAAAAAATGATGCCTCCGCGCTACAGGGATGTGAAGTCAAATGACATTCCGGTAATAACCCTGGAAAATGACGTTCAGATAAAAATTATATGCGGCAAGGTCAACAATAGTAAAGGGCCGGTGCAGGACATAATAACCGACCCTGTATATCTGGATGTTACCGTACCTGCACACACTGTTTACCTTCATCCAACCAAGCAGGGACATACGGTATTTGCCTATGTAATTGCAGGCCAGGGTTACTTTTGCAAGGAAAAGAAGCCCTTTACGTTTGAGACAGAAGGCGAGAACTATTTTGACATGGAGACAGACCCTCTTGCCAGTAATGGAACACTCGTACTTTTTGCGGACGGCAATTCAGTGCATATTGAAACCGGAGATCAAGGGATCCGCTTTTTGCTTATTTCCGGCAAGCCTCTTGGGGAGCCGGTAGCATGGCGCGGTCCGATTGTTATGAATACACAGGAAGAACTGCGGCTGGCCTTTGATGAATACCGAGAAGGTACTTTTCTGAAGCACAAGAGTATAGCATAGTTTTCGTCTGCCAATCATCTGGGTGCTTTCTTCAACGATAATCACAGAATTGGTTGCTGTTTTACAAGACAAATGAACGATTAAAACGTTACTGGTTAAGCGGCTGCAGTTATTCGACTTTTTTTGCTTTTTCCCTTCCCATGTCCCAACCCTGGCGGTAACCATCCCGGTATGCTTTTTTCAGGCCATAGTTTTTGAATTGGGGCACTGGTTCGTCGGGTAGGTTCATGGCCTTATTCATTCCGCTGGCGTAGCCTTTCTCAAAATATTCTAGCTTAATCTCCTCGCCGGTTAGTTTGTTATCATGGTAAATAGCTACACAGCGCTTGATCAGGAGAAGAGCAAAAACAATGAGCAGAATCTGCAACAGACGGAGGCCAAAACGGGTATGAAAGGGGGGGAGGTTATCTTTAAGCTTCATAACAGTACTGATAATACCCCAAAATAATAGTCCTTTCTTTATTAAATTGTGATATCGGGCAGAAAACAACGATCAAGCGTCTTTACAGGTTTTCCATATTCTTCAATAGTAACCTCAAATACAAAATCCTGAACATATATATCATTAGGGGAACCATTTTATAGAATGGGTGTGAAAAATTACATAAATGCAAAACACAAAAATCAAAAATTGTCGAAATATCAATAATATAAAAAAAAACATTAAAGTGTTTTCTCGTTTTTTTATGAATAATATACGGGAAGGGAGGGGAAATTCATTATATGAAAGAAAATCGATAGTGCTAAAATATAACATGGCAGGATATTGATCTGTAACATTACGGAATCATAACATATATTAAGTTTAACATAATATATGTTATGCGACGTAACTAATATATTGTGATTGTTTGACGATTGACTGCTGACAAGAATACGATAATTTCGTATATATTGTACGCTTCTACTTCAACCAGCAGTATGAATTCATTTTTTGGGGATTTTTTCATATGAACAGAGAAATTTACCTGGAACCACTGGTAAGCCGATACACAAGCCCTGAAATGCAGGAACTTTTTTCTGAACGCACCCGCATACTAACCTGGCGACGCTGCTGGATTGCCCTGGCGGAAGCCCAGAATGAACTTGGTCTTTCCAATATTGTCACCCGGGAAATGATTGATGAACTGAAAAAACATGCTTCAGACATTGATTTTGATCTGGCTGCCAAAAAAGAAAAGGAAATCAGACATGATGTCATGGCCCATGTTTTTGCCTATGGCCAGAAATGCCCAAACGCCGAACCTATCATACACCTTGGTGCCACTTCACAGTATGTTGTCTGCAATACGGACCTGATCCTGCAGAAAAAAGCCCTGAACCTTATAAAACAGAGCCTGGTGAACGTTATTGCAAATCTTGCAACTTTTGCAAATGAATACAAAGGGTTAGCCACACTCGGCTACACGCATTATCAGCCGGCACAGCCCACTACTGTTGGCAAACGCACTACCCTTTACATACAGGACCTGCTCCTTGACCTGGATTACCTGGAACATCTTGAAACACAAATCAGGGCGCGTGGCGCTAAAGGCACTGTGGGCACCCAGGCCACATTCCTGGAATTGTTTAAAGGTGACCACGAAAAAGTCAAGCAGCTTGACAGACTGGTAGCTGAAAAGCTTGGTTTTGAGCAGCAGTTCCCAGTTACCGGCCAGACATACCCGCGCAAACTTGATATGAAAACAGCTGAAACCCTCGCCGGCATTGGTGCCTCAGCCCATAAATTTGCTGTGGATATGCGCTTGCTTTCCAATCTTAAAGTGATGGAGGAGCCTTTTGCGCAGAAACAGGTTGGCAGTTCTGCCATGGCATATAAGCGTAACCCTATGCGTTCTGAACGCATGACCGGCCTGGCCCGTAAACTCATGGGTCTGCCCGCAAACTTTTCAGCAACCTGCGCAAATCAGTGGTTTGAACGAACTCTTGATGATTCGGCAATCCGTCGCATGGATATTCCGCAGGCGTTCCTACTGGCCGATGCAATTCTAAAGCTTTACATGAATATTTCATCGGATATGGTCGTTTTTCCGAAACAAATTGAAAAGTATTTACTTCAGGAATTACCTTTTATGGCCACGGAAAAAATACTGATGGCCGGGGTTGAAAAAGGGAAAAGCCGGCAGGAGTTACATGAATTAATAAAGATGCATGCCCTGGCTGCAGGAAAAACTGTTAAGGAAGAAGGCCGGGAAAATGATTTACTGCAGAGATTAGCTAAAGATGACGCCATCCCCTTTACATTGTCAGAACTGGAAGACATGATTGGCAATTTTCAACAATTTACCGGCAGAGCCAAGGAGCAGACCGAAGACTACTTGCAGGAGATTGTTCTGCCTCGTCTTGCTCCTTTCAAGGATATCCTGGGAAAAGTTAATGCCGAACTTTCAGTCTGAGTCTTGGCCCACATTTCATCAAATATTGTTGCTCCGGCATATTTATGGTAAATGGGGTTGGCATGAATAAAGCCATGACCGGCTCGATCACAAGTAAGAAACAATGTTCAGTGCTGCGGATTGAAATTGCACCTGAACGAATTCACTTTCTGAAATTTATTCTGGAAGGGTATGACGGACTGGCCATACTTTCTACTGTAGATTCCAGGCAAGGTATCGTGGAGATCCGTTATCCTCTTGAGATTGAAAGAGATTTAAAGAAAATACTGCACAACATCGAACCACAAATAAATAAAAATATTACCTAGGAACTTATGTCATGAAACGTTCAGTTTCTATCCTCTCTGTATTTGTAATTATTTTCTTTTCTCATGTTCTCCTCTGCCAAGCTGAAGATCAGGATAAAAAACTTCCAAATTCTGACCTGAGCGATAAAGTGTTCAGCCTTTCTGAATGCGTCTCAATTGCATTGGACACCAGCCCGCAGATCCTCTATTCACAGGCAGACATTATTGCAAAAGAGTATTCGCTCCAAAGTTCAAAAAAGGACCTCTACCCTTCATTATTCTTCAACTATGGCTATCAGTATGCTCCCGATGCCTATGCCCCTTTCGGGACGAAAGATTACTACAGCTATGCGTTTACCATTGAACAACCCATTTATCGAGGCCGTTCTCTTGTCACTGGTGTAGAACTCGGAGAGCTCGATTTAGAATTATCCAAGGCCACAATGGCGCAAACCAAAAACGATATCATCCTTGCAGTACATGAAGCCTACTATAATCTTCTCAAGACCAGGAAATTCGAGGAAGTTGCCCTCCAGGCTTTGGAAGAGAGAAAAGCCCACCTTAAGGATGCCAAAGCCTTTTATAAGGCCGGCCTCATACCGAAGAACGACATGCTGCAAAGTGAGGTACAGCTTGCCGGTGCCGAAATAGAACTTATCAGGGCCAAGAATCTGTCCACTATGGCTTTGGCAAGGTTGAACACCCTCTTGCGCCGGCCCGTGGAAACAAAAATCGAGTTGGAAGATGTGCTCAAGTATGAACCAAGTGAAATCTCCTGGGAACAGACAGTACAACAGGCAAAAACATACCGGCCGGAACTGAGACAAAGTGAAATTGCCATAGAACAGGCAGACAAAAACATAATTCTTACCCGGGCCCCCTATCTTCCGGCTGTATCACTTTCAGCCAATTATCTAAAACAGGGCGACAACCTCCTTGCCCAGGACTACCCGTTAGGTCCTAGTGAGGTTAAAACTGCAATGGCTACCCTTGAATGGCGGTTCTGGGCCTGGGGCCAGAGCAAGGATGAAATGGCGGCTGCCAGGTATAACATGAAAAAAGCTCAGGAAAGCCAGACAGAATTGCTTGACAATATCATTCTCCAGGTCAGGGAAGCTTTTGTTGACACCCTTGAGGCTGAGTTCAATATCGGGGTAACTGAAAAGGCTATTGAACAGGCTGAGGAGGACTTCCGCATCAACCAGTCCAGATACAGGGCGCAACTCGGAACAACAACCAATGTATTAGACGCTCAGACACGTTTGACCAGGGCCAAGATTGAATATTTTAATGCTCTGTATAATTACCGCATATCCCTTATGAGGCTGGCCTGGTCCACAGGGACGCTAGTACAATAAAAATTATATGGTCGCAAAGCTTCATGAACACAAATAAAAAGGCATACATAGAAACATTCGGCTGCCAGATGAACGAGCGTGACTCTGAAATCATGGGCCAGCTGCTCGCCGGTGCTGACTTCAATCCTACCGGGAACATCAAGCTGGCGGATGTTATTGTCATTAACACCTGCTCTATACGTGAAAAGGCTGAACAGAAAGTTTACAGCCTTCTTGGCAGATTAAAAAAACTTAAAGAGGAAAAACCCTCTCTTATTATTTCTGTTGCCGGCTGTGTAGCCCAACAAGAAGGAGACCGTCTGCAGGCCAGAATGCCACAGGTCGATATAGTTCTCGGACCGCAACAGATTTACAAGTTGCCGGAAATGATTGGCAAAGCAGCCCAAGGCATTAAACCGCAACTGGCTGTAGACCTCTCGCCCGGCTTTGAAATACCCCGCTATTCACCGCCCTCACCTGCCAAAACAACCCTTAAGAATGAAAAGTTGGAGACCACTCCGGTTTTTAAAAAGTTTGTCACCATTATGCAGGGCTGCAACAATTTCTGTACATATTGTGTAGTGCCATACACCAGAGGGCGTGAAACAAGCAGACCCCCTGAGGATATTATTGCTGAGATAAGGACTTTGGCACAGCAGGGCGTCAAAGAGGTGACTCTGCTTGGTCAGAATGTCAACTCCTATGGTAAGTTTTCAGACGGAAGTCAGCAGTATATCTCTTTCCCTAAACTACTGGAAAAGGTCTCGGCCGTTGATGGGATAGAACGTATACGCTTCACCACATCCCATCCCAAGGACCTGTCTTCAGAACTTATTGAAAGTTTTGCAACAGTTGATAAACTCTGCCCCCATTGCCACCTGCCTGTCCAGTCAGGGTCGAATCGAATCCTGAAAAAAATGAACAGGAAGTATACAATTGAACAGTATCTTGACCGGGTTGAGACTCTGAGACGGGCATGTCCCGATATTGCATTGACTACAGATATCATTGTTGGTTTCCCCGGGGAAATGGATAAAGACTTTCAAGCAACCATGCAGCTGCTTGAAACCGTCCGTTACCACGGTGCTTTTTCCTTTAAATATTCTGACCGGCCCCAGGCTAAGGCCATTGCCTTTGACAAGAAGATTGACGAAGATGTCAAGTCGGAACGACTCAAAATACTGCAGGAAAGACAGAATGATATCGGACTGCAACGAAACAGGGAATACGAAGGCACAGTCCAGCGAGTTATGACCGAGGGAGAAAGCAGAAACGCTGACGGACAGTGGAGTGGCAGGACAATGAGCAATATCATCGTAAATTTTGATGGCCCGGGGCTTTCTCCAGGCCAGGAAGTTCAAGTACGAATCACCGAGGGACTCCTCCATTCCTTGCGGGGAGTCATTGCCTGATTTAATTTCAAACATGCCAAAATGGCATGCGAGATAAACGTTTTATATGACCCAGTTGCTGAACAATTGACTATTACTGGAGTTACTATGATTGACCTGCACACACATTCGATTTTTTCTGATGGAGAACTTGTCCCTGCCGAACATTTGCGACGTGTTGAAGCTCTTGGATATGAAGCGGTTGCCATTACAGACCATGCCGATTCTTCAAACTTTGACTTCATTATTCCCAGGATTGTCAAAGTTGCTGAGGATCTAAACCGCTTTTTCAAAACAAGGCTCATACCAGGTATAGAGCTTACCCATATCCCTCCAGACATGTTTACCGAACTTGTGGCGCAATCCAGGAAACTTGGGGCCAAAATCATCGTTGGTCATGGCGAAACAGTAATGGAGCCGGTTAAAACCGGCACCAACCTGGCAGCAATCCGGGCAGGTGTTGATATTCTGGCTCATCCCGGTTTCATCACCAGAGAAGAGGCGCAACTGGCTGCTGCTGGAGGTGTTTGTCTTGAACTGAGCGGCAGAAAGGGGCATTCACTGACTAACGGTCATGTGGCGAAAATTGCTGCAGAAGCTGGAGCGTTACTTGTTGTAAATGCCGACGCCCACGGCCCGGGCGACTTCATGAGCGCTCAGATGGCAGAAAAAGTGGCACTTGGAGCAGGCCTGGATAAAGCCAGGTATGAAAAACTGCGCCGGGATATGTCGGAGCTTGTTGGCAGGAAATAAAATACTGGGGGCAAATGGGCCGCCGGTAAAAAAATATCAAATAGGCTAACGGCTTGAAAAGTTGGCAGTGGTATATGCTCGCAGCGCTGAAAGCTCTTTACTCCCCAACCAACATCCAGTAACGGATAGCGGTTCTGCCGCTCTCCTTTTCCCGACCACTGATGGCCACCCTGTTAATTCTGCGGCTTAAGGTACTGGTGTTGCTAATACTCGCAAAATCGTCCTGCATCGTTACCCTGCGCCAGCCTAACTCACTGACGTATATACCAAGGGTGCCTGGAATATAGCGCTCAGGATAAAGCAGCTGCGCTCCAAAGCGTTCGGGCATGACATTTGATAACTTTCCGGCAGGAGGAGTTTCCCTGGCAATAGGCAGGTCCACTCTCTCTAAAACCATTTGAAAGTGCTCCATGGTTGACCAGTCAGTACCAAGGATCGGCTCACGTGGTATGGCAAATGGATCTGTATCTTTACTGACCGAGCCCGGATCCTGTAAAAGTATGCCCTCGTAGCCGGAAACGCGTATCTCCTCTAAAAGGGTCATGTTGTATTCTCCGTATGGGACAGCAAAAAAGAGCGGCTGCTCCTGTAGTTTCTCCGAAAATATCCTGGTGCTCACCTCCAGCTCTGCTCTGATCCATGCCCTGTATTCATTCATATTCATCCCGGCAGGCATAAACGCCATATGCTCGTGACTGAAACCATGATTCTGGAAATCAACCCCTGCAGCCTTCAACTCCATGACCTGGTCCCAGGTCATGTAATTCCAGTGTCTGTTCTCTGTAGCCTTGACGTAGAGAAACACCGTGAATGGATAGCCATATTCCCTTAAAACAGGCCAGGCATTTTCATAGACGCTTCTATAGCCGTCATCAATGGTAATTACCACGCTCCGTTCAGGCAGCTTTATCTCTCCCTGCAGGAACTGCAGCAATTGCTGCAGGGTAATGACCGTATATTCGTTATTCTTCAGGTACTCTAACTGCTCCCTGAAACGCTCAACAGCAATATTGGTCGTGGGATACTTGTCCTCACCGAAACGATGATAGATGAGGACCGTAACGGTCGTTTTGTCTGCCTCAGCAATATCAGCAGCTTCCGCGGCAATAACTGGCGAAGTAACAAAAAAAACAAGAAAAATAACAAAAAATTTAAGCGTGTATCGCATCAATCAAAAACTAGAGAGATACCTTGTCAGACTCGGCAATCGAAGTAGACTTGGTTGAGGGATTGACAAATTTCGCTTGATCTGGATCAGAAAGGTGGTAACTGTCATATTTCTGTAGTTCATTGGACAGAATTATGTTTTTAATCTCTTCAACGTACTCTTCACCTCTGGCCGAATACAGGCTAAGACCCTCGACCAGAATGAGGGGGTCGTCAGTATTCGTGCGAAGTTGCCTGAACTGGTCATAAGGATCAAGGCGATTCAGGGTAAGATGATAGGCCCGAACTGAGTCAAGGATGTTTTCATAGGTTTTGACCTTATGGGTTTTGCCTTCATCTCTTTTTGATGGAACTATACCTTGTGTCTTCCAGGTCCACATACCGAATAAGCTGTTCCCTTCCCTGGCAAAACGCGAACTCCCCCATGATGATTCCAGGGCCCCCTGGGCGAGAATTATACTGGTAGGCACGGCATCAACACGTTGCAGAAGACTTGCAGCACTGGTAGTCCGGTAATTCCTGCAGAGTTTCTGAATGAAGCTTACCTCGTCCCCTGCCAGAAAATCGGACCACGAACACTTGCTCGCATGCCCAAGTTCAGTATCAAAATTGATATCTTCCAGGGAACATTCAATTTTACTGAGTATCAACTCGAGTCTGTCCCTTTTTTGCAGCGCTTCCTGGCGCACAAAAAGTGCGTGCGGCAGGAGAGAATGAAGGAAAACCCTTTTCTTAATGGTAATATCTTCAACAGTATCCAAGTCATGAGGATATGATGCGATGAAAAAACGGGGCACCTCCTGAGCTGGATTAATACTCCATAACCCCTGCTGCTTAAGTTTATTAATCAGATAATCAGTTTCCCGATGATATTCAACGGTTACAACAGGCTGTCTCAAGGGTTGTACAGCTGCACCAGGAGACTGTGACGCAGGTGGAAAAGAAGTGTCCAGGGCAGCGATTGTAAAAAGAAGAATCGCGGCAATAATCCCTAAAGACAAATATATTGTCCAATGCTGCAACTGGTGCTTGCCGAACCGTAACAAGTGGGAACTGTCTTTCAACTTATCCGGATTCTCACGCCCGGAGGCAGGGGTATTCATATATTTCGCCAAAAAATGTTTAATGCCGATCTTGTCAAAATGGGTTCATATAAATAAAAAACCGGCAAATTACAAGTTTGGAATAAACAACCGAGACGTATAATACTCTATTTAGAGGGCGGGAAACAGAAAAAACTATTCTTTCTTCTTCAGGTCGAATAGGCCAAGCTGTGATTTGGCCTTCTTCTTTTCGGCAGTGGTCTGCAGATCATCCCCCTTTTTTTCAGGGGTTACGACCTGTTCGGGTACAGCGGATTGAGGCGGTTTTTCTTTGGTTTTCTTCGCATTGTTCTCTGACTCACTTTCATTCTGCTGATCATCCCCCTTTTTATCAGGGGTTACGACCTGTTCGGGTACAGCGGATTGAGGCGGTTTTTCTTTGGGATCCTTCGCATTGTTCTCTGACTCACTTTCATTCTGCTGATCAGATACCCTGGTTGTCAATTCCGAAATACGCCGTACGGTTCGAGTAGACAGCCTCTTGCCAATAGCGCCCTCGCCTTTAATCAAATACTCATCAAATTCTAAACGCTGGGAGTTTATCTTAGAGCGAGGCGTGGGTGTGAAATCAATGCGTACACGAACTCCTTCACCGGTCTGCAGGAATTGTATCCATGATTTCTTATGGGCTGGGAAAAGATGGTACTCCTTGTCCAGAATAAACTTTGGCGTTGAAAAACGCTTGACATAGGTCAGACTTTGAGAACCCTCCCGGTAAAGCATGTTGAAAACCGTGTCTCCCTCTATCTTGCCGGCCCAGTATATATCATTATCGACAAAAATCTTATCCGGCACCTTGATAGCCTTGTAGCGCCCATCCTTGTATATGAGCAGGATCTTATCATACTCTGAGCAGGAGAACGTCATATCACAGTCTGTTTTCACCTGGTAGCCAAAGAGCCCTGTTTCCCGGTGATAGCCCACTGTGAGATTTGAGAGGGCAACTTTTCTTGCTTTTACTTCGGTAAAGGTCTCAAGCGTGGTTCTGCGCGGATACTGACGGCCGTATTTTTTCAGGAGATTGTCGATGTAACTGATTGTAAATCCGACAGTATCCTTAAGCTTCTTTTCAATGTCCTTAATGGAGCTCTTTATCTCCTTGATTTCCTTGCGCTGTCTGTCAATGTCAAAACGTGATATGCGTTTAATGCGAATTTCAAGCAGATGCTCAATATCAGCCTCGCTGACCTGCTTTATCAGTTTATCCTGAAAAACATCAAGACCCTTTTTCACAGTATCAGTGATTGCCTTAGCGGTTTTACATTCCTCTATTTTCTTGTAAATGCGCTCTTCGATAAAAATCTGTTCCAGGGTCCTTGCATGCAGTTTGTCCTGAAGGCGACCCAGCTCTATCTGCAGTTCTTTTTCGAGATCTTTGACAAGTTTGCCAGTGTTGTAGTGCAGCACCTCCTCAACAGAAATATTGACTGGTTGGTTATCCTTGATAACCGTGAGGTTGGGGCTGATCGGTACCTCGCAGTCCGTAAAAGCATAAAGGGCTTTGATGGTCTCCCTGGCGTAGATCCCCCGGGCCAGCTTGATCTCAATTTCCACCTTTTCAGCGGTATAATCATTTATGGACTGAATTTTTATCTTACCGCTCTTGTCTGCCTTTTCAATGGAGTCAATGATTGAGGTGGTAGTGGTTGAATATGGAATTTCTTCAATAACAATAGTTTTTTCATTCTTTTCTACAATTTTGGCCCTGCATTTGAGACGACCGTTGCCATTGTTATATCCTGAGATATCCAACATGCCTCCCTGCTGGAAATCGGGATAGAGAGTTACTGATTTCCCCTTGAGAATCTTTTTCTGGGCCCGCAGGAGTTCACAGAAATTATGGGGCATGATCTTTGTAGCCATGCCCACGGCAATTCCTTCTGCCCCGAGCAGCAGCAAAAGTGGAATCTTGGCAGGAAGAGTGACAGGCTCCTGCATGCGGCCGTCATAGGATGGCTGGTATTCTGTCAAATCACGGTTGAACAGGGTTTCTTTTGCCAATGGCGCAAGACGACATTCAATATAGCGGGCAGCCGAGGCCTGGTCACCTGTGAAGATATTGCCGAAATTACCCTGGCGCTCAATGAGAATATCCTTGTTTGCCAGGTTGATAAGGGCGCCGAATATTGAGGCATCACCATGGGGATGCAGTTTCATGGTCTCACCGACCACGTTGGCAACTTTCTGGAAACGTCCGTCATCCATATTATATAAAGTCTGCAGGAGACGACGCTGGACGGGCTTCAAGCCGTCATTTATATCAGGGATGGCCCGCTCTTTGATTACATAAGAGGTATACTCTATAAAATTTTCATCAAAGAGTTTGTGGAGTTTCCCAAAATCAGCAATATCTTCCATGGAATGACGTATCGTTTGGTTTTTAATCTTGCCCGATAAAGAAGCAAGAAGTTCAAAACAGTCCTGTCTGGCCGGTACCTCTTCTAAATCAGGTTATTCATGATATATTCTTTGCGTTCAGGGGTGTTTTTACCCATGTAGAAGTTGAGGACTTTCGGAACTTCGGAAAGCTTATCAATGTTCACCTGACGCAGACGCATATCCTTGCCGATAAACTGCTTGAACTCAGAGGGGGATATCTCACCCAACCCTTTGAAACGGGTCATTTCGACAGACTGTCTCTTTCCCTTACTGCCGGATAACCTTTTGGCGGCACTTGCCCTTTCCTTTTCACTGTAACAATAAATTGTCTCTTTCTTGTTGCGAACCCTGAAAATAGGAGTTTCAAGAATATAGATATGACCTAGTTTTACCAGTGGTTCGAAATAATGCAGAAAGAAGGTCAGCAGGAGGTTCCTGATATGGAGCCCATCAACATCGGCATCGGTAGCCAGTATTACCTTGTCATAGCGAAGATTGCCTACAGATTCCTCGATGTCAAGGGCCTGCATCATACTGTACATTTCTTCATTTTTATAAAGAAGGGGCAAACTCTGGCCAAGAACATTCAGGGGTTTTCCTTTCAGTGAAAATACGGCCTGGCGCATGGGGTCCCTGGAACTGACAATCGATCCTGCCGCCGACTGACCTTCAGTAATGAAAAGCATGTTCTCCTCCCCAGGGGGAGAAGGCTTGTCTTTGGTTGGATGATATTTACAGTCCTTGAGGTTCGGGATCTTCAGGGCAACTTTTTTAGCCTTTGCCCGGGCCTCTTTTCTTACATGCTGCAGCTCCTTGCGCACCCTTTCGTTCTGCTGGATCTTTTCCAGCATCCGTTCGGCAACATCAGCGTTTTTATATAAGTAAGCACTGACAACATCTTTTATTTCATTCACTATCCAAGAACGTATCTCTGTGTTGCCGAGCTTGTTCTTTGTCTGTGATTCAAAAACAGGGTCTTTGATCTTTATTGCCAGTGTCCCGACAATTCCTTCCCTCACATCTTTGCCGGAGAATTTCTTGTTGGAAAACTCATTGACACCCTTGAGGATCCCTTCGCGAAAGGCTGACAGATGCGTCCCGCCTTCACTGGTATAAGTTCCGTTTACAAAGGTAAAATAACTGTCGCCATAGTTGTTGGTATGACAGAAACAGAATTCAAGGGTTTTATCCTTTGCATAAATAGGTTCGTAGATCTGGCTGCCGTTTATTTCCTCGGATAGAAGATCCTGCAGGCCGTTGGCGGAAAAAAACCGTTCTTCATTAAGATAAAGATTAAGGCCTGAGTTGAGGTAGGCATAGCGCCATAAACGCTTCCTGACATACTGTTTGTCATAGGTGAATTCGCCAAAGAGTTCTTCGTCCGGTAGAAATTCAATAAGGGTGCCGTTGCGTTCCTTGGTCTTTCCCTTGTTCTCTTTTTTGAGAATGCCCGCAGCAAACTCCGCCATGGCAAATTCACCGTCTCTGAAAGAAGTGACCCGGAAGATTTTAGACAGGGCATTGACCGCCTTGGTCCCCACACCATTCAGCCCCACAGAGAACTGGAAGACATCAGTGTTATACTTGGCTCCGGTATTAATCACCGAGACACACTCAACCAGTTTGCCGAGTGGAATGCCGCGGCCATAATCCCGCACCGATGTGAAACCATTGTCCTCGATCATAATGTCAATTCTTTTGCCTGCCCCCATGATATACTCATCCACGCCATTGTCTATCACCTCTTTGAGCAGGATATAGATTCCGTCATCATGATGGGAACCGTCGCCAAGACGACCAATATACATTCCCGGACGCAGGCGGATATGCTCCAGAGAACTCAGGGTCTTGATCTTGCTTTCATCGTATATGTGCACTGCTTGAGCCATATTGACTTCACGATTCAAAGTTAATTTATTAAAAATCTGTTCCAATTCATCTATTTGCCTGCATTGCGGCGCTCAGATACCTATCATACAACATATAGATAAATTTTTTAATATATACACAATATAGAGTGTGCCTTCAATAAAAAAATAGAAATGAACGATTAATTACAATAATTTGATAAATTCTTGTTATAGTTCAGAAACTGAATAATCTTGGTCAATAATCTTACTCGTATTTTTAAAATGCCAGTTACACGAGATTCTCAACAGGTTGCCCTAACCATAGCAGGCTCAGATCCATCCGGTGGTGCAGGCATTCAGGCAGATATTAAAACATTTACCACTATAGGCGTATACGCTGGCAGTGTAATCACTTCCCTGACCGTGCAAAATACCCAGGGGGTGTTTGCCGTTAAGCCAGTTGATCCGGCAGTCGTCAAAGACCAGATTGATTGTGTTCTGCATGACCTCAACGTAAGTCATATAAAGATCGGCATGCTCGGATCAACAGCGGTAGCAAAAAGTATCTGCAATGCCCTGGCAGATTTCAGCGGAGAAATAATCTATGATCCTGTGCTGGTGTCATCCAGCGGTCAGCAACTAATAGACCTCGAGGGCTATGATGCAATACAGGACCAACTCCTCAAGGTGTGTACGGTTTTGACTCCTAATATTTCAGAATTGTCTTTGCTGACTAAAATGAACTGCACCAATAAAGAGTCATATCTCGCAGCTGCGGAAGTATTATTGCAGGAGTATGCATCATTGCGTTCCGTAATAATTACGGGTGGTCATTGCACAAACATGCAAAACTGCATAACCGATTACCTGCTCACCACCAATGGAACTTCGCCGCACGTTAAGCAGACAGAAATCTCTCACCCGAGAATAAAGAGTCACAATACCCATGGAACCGGGTGTACACTTTCAGCGGCCTTTACAGCATATCATTTACTGACTGGAAATGACGCCAAGGCTTTTCACAAGGCAATCGGGTACATGGATGCTGTCATCAAGAAAAGCGTTCCTTTCAAGATCGGCCACGGCACCGGTCCTCTCGTGCACCATCTCATGTAAAAAAAGACGACACCCTATTCCATCATTCTAATGCTTCCACAATCAGGACATATCCAGGTCGGGCCATTTGTCATGCCCCATTTATTTTCCTCGAAACACTGGGTGCAGATCTGAAAGCCGCATTGACAGTTCCAGCAGAATAAATACTCCTTCTGACAGCAGTGACATGTAAATTTCTTTTTTTCGCGCCGCCGGAATCTCTTTTTTTCAATACCCATAATCATCTATAGTTAATCGATAATCAGCGCAGAGTGAAATAATCATGTCTGCAGGTATCACGCTTTGAGCTCAGCCGCCAGCCAATTCAGATAGTCATTACCAGTCCTTGTTATCGGAGTGCCAAGTATTTCCGGAACCTCGTAGGGATGCATGTTTTTAATTGCAGTCTCCAATTCTGAAAAAAGATCATCCCGGCTCTTTATCAAACAGAGGTATTCCTGGGCTGTGTCCAATTTTCCCTCCCATTGAAATAAACTTGTCACAGGACCTAATATCTGGACGCAGGCGGCAATACGCTTTTCCACAAGAGTTTTTGCGATTTTTTCAGCATCAGCCTTTTTTTCAACCGTTGTAATTACCTGTATATACTCTGTCATCTTCTTTCCCCATATTCCATGAAGTTATTTATCTTCTAGCGTCGAAGAACTGTCCATATAATACGCTGTACATGTAAAGCAGACCATAGTAAAATTAAAATATTATTATTTTTTAGAAGTAAAGAGCGTATGGAATCAGTATCTGTTGAAAGTTATGCCGGTTCGCAGGCAGAGGAGTACCCTCTTCGCCTTTTTATCGGTGAGCAAAAGGTTGAAATCATCGCTGTAGAAAAAGCCTGGTTAACTCCCGGGTGCAGATGTTTCAAGGTTTTGGGTGATGACGGCTGTTATTATGTTTTGGAATACACCAGTGACAAGGATACATGGAGCCTATTGACAGTGAACAGACCATAAGGCAACAGATTATTGACCTGCTGAGTACTGACGAGTTAACCCTCCGCGATCTTTCCCAGGCTGTCAGCATATCTGAAAAAGAGGTTGTGTTCCATTTAAGCCATATTGACCGGTCGGTCCGCAACCAGGGTAAAAAACTGGTGGAAACCCCCTATAAATGCCTTTCATGTGGTTTTGTTTTTGACAAGCGCAGCCGCTTCTCGAAGCCAGGTCGTTGTCCGCGGTGCAGGAACTCACATATGCAAAGAGCCCGTTATCATATACAATAAGGTGCTATAAACAAGGTAGCAAATTCCCAGCCTCTTTATCATTGAATACTCTAGCTGAATAGAAATCATGAATTACTGTAATTACTGTCCAGGTTATTGCTGTTACAGGCTTGAAGGTTCGGTCCTTCTAATTGATGCCGAGGACATAAACCGTCTGGCCCGGCATTTTTCCATACCTGATGGGGAGGTTCGCAAACGCTTCATGGAAAACCGTTATACCTTCAAGGTGAAAGATGACGGTTCCTGCATCTTTCATTCTGACAACAGGATGATCAAACGCTGCACTGTACATGAGGCCCGCCCACAACAATGCAGAAGATTCCCCTATAATAACTCCTGTCCTTATCTGGAACGCGAGGACCTACTTGCTGAAATCCAACCCCGTATTGAGATGAGCCTGAAGAACCATTGGCGGGAACTGCACCCTCCTGAAAATTCCTGACGACCTTTTTATGTTCAGCTATCAGAAAAGCAGCCGCTACTTTGCCCAGATTGCAGAGGGGCTGGAAGTCCTTGGCAAAAAAGAACTCCAAGACCTTGGAGCGCGGGACATTAAATCCGCCTACCGGGGATTTTATTTTTCCGCGGACAAAGGAACACTCTACCGTCTCAATTATTGTTCAAGGCTTTTGAGCAGGATTTTAGCACCTCTGATCCGCTTTGATTGTCATTCGGATAAATATTTATATAAAACTGCCGCAAAAATTTACTGGCCATCTCTTATCGGCCTGGATCAGACTTTTGCTGTTAAGGCCAATGTCTCCCAGAGTAAAATCAGCCACTCCCAGTATGCTGCACTGCGTCTTAAGGACGCCGTTGTAGATGTTTTTAGAAATGAAACAGGCTCACGACCTAATGTGGACGCCAGGGAACCTGATGTCCTGTTCAACCTCCATATCCAGAACAATAAGGCTACCATTTATCTTGATACTTCAGGGACTTCCCTGCACAGGCGGGGTTATCGTTTGCAGTCAATCACTGCTCCCATGCAGGAGGTTGTGGCGGCGGCCATTATCCGTTTAAGCGGTTGGAATGGCACCAGGCCTCTTATCGATCCAATGTGCGGCTCAGGCACGCTCATTTGCGAAGCAATGATGCATTACTGCAGGATCCCCGCAGGTTATCTGCGGAAAAGATTTGGCTTTGAAGCCCTGCCTGATTTCGATGCAGAAACATGGGCTGCTGTGAAACAGGAGGAAGACAGCCGCATCAGGGGCCTTCCCACTGATCTTATCAGCGGCTGTGACAAATCAGAGGAGGCTATAAGGGCAGCTAAAATTAACACCCAATGTTTTGCCCAGGCAGCCGATATAGTACTTTCAGTTAAATCAATACAGGATATCAAGTCTCTGGAAAAATTTGTTATAGTGAGTAATCCACCTTATGGCAAGCGCCTCAAAACAGAAGAAAACATTAAGGATTTCATGAAACAGCTTGGTGATTTCTTAAAACAACGCTGTGCAGGCTCTGAAGCCTATCTGTATTTCGGTAACCGTGAATTGATAAAAAGTATCGGCCTTAAGCCTACCTGGAAGAAAATTCTCATCAGCGGGGGCCTGGATGGACGCCTGGTTAAGTACTCTATATATTAAACAGAAACTCTACGCTCGAATTCCAATCGTTCTGTAACAGGGTGATGTCAGAACTGTTTTAAATTACACGCTATCTAAAGAGGGGCCGACAAATATACATTATAAATTATTTTTAATTTATTAAAAAAGTAAGTTATTATATTCTTATCTCTTCTTGGTGAATTCTACAGGAGAACTGTATGCCATCTGCCTCTTATCTGAGTGAAAGAAGAAAACACGACCGGTTCGTGGTCAGAACGTTGGCAATTGCTGTGCCGAATACACCTTCCTCACAGGTCGCAAAAATCGTTAATATAAGCAAAGGCGGCCTTGCAGTCCGTTACCTAGAGCAAAAGAACTGGCTGAAAAATGCGGCTACCATAGATATCCTTGTTAACAGCAACTTCATGATGAACAATATCCCGATAAAAAATGTCGATGACTTCAAGGTGGCAAATCCTGTTTCCTTCAGTATTATCAGTGAACGCCAATGCTGCCTGCAGTTTGGTCCCCTATCTCCTGAGCAAGAGTTACTTCTCGAAGAATTCATTGCAAAATATGGTGCCGGCACCGCATAAATAAACTTTTTTATCCTTTTGGATCTCAGCTTGTATTCCTGCCAACACTAAACCTTGCTAATAAGCCCCGGTTCTAATATTATTGTTCACCGGCTATTCGAGTATTTCCAAAAATATTTTATACATCTCTTTTTTATAAGGTGGGCATAACGAACATGCTTTTAGCAATAGATGTTGGCAACTCCCAAACCGTTTGCGGGATATTTAATAACAGCAAGCTGCTTCAACATTGGCGCTTGAAAACAGACCGTGAGAAAACCGCAGATGAATTGGCAGCACGCTTTCTGTCACTCTTCACCATGCATAATATCCGGTTCAAGGATATTACCGGCGTCATAATTGCCAGTGTAGTCCCTACCCAACAACAGGCATGGCAGGAATTTTCCAAAAGGTATACAGAATGCACGCCCCTGCTTGTAGATGCTCAAGCCCTTGAAACAGGCATTTCAATAGCCACGGACAATCCTGCGGAAGTCGGTGCGGACAGGATAGTCAATGCAGTGGCAGTATTCACCCAATATGGTAAAAGCTCTATTGTGGTCGATTTCGGGACAGCCATAACCTTTGACTGCATATCTGCCTGGGGTGAATACCTGGGTGGCGCTATCATGCCGGGTATGAGCATCTCACTGGATGCTCTCGCCAGCAAGACAGCCAAGCTGCCGAGGATTGACATCTCAACCCCTCCGCACAAGGCAATTGGTGCCAACACGGTCGATGCCATCAAGTCCGGTCTGCTTTTTGGATTTGGAGCCATGGTGGACGGCCTCATAAAAAAACTGTCGGCAGAGTTTACTGAAGTCCCCCAGGTGGTTGCCACCGGAGGTATGGCGGAACTGATTGCCCCTTATGCAAAATCCATCCAGATTATTGATCCCATGTTGACTCTTAAAGGCCTTAATATTCTGTATGAAAAAAACAGCTAAACAATCTGCTGGCGTACATCCACGCCAGGCTATATTCGCGCCGTCAATACACAAAGGTGATACAATCGGTCTGGTTGCACCTGCAGGTTCGATTATTCATAAAGACAACTTTACTGAAGGATTGCGGATTCTTGAAAAAAATGGCTTTCGGGTCAAGTATAACCGTGACCTTTTAAATGCCAGAGGGTATCTTGCAGGCTCTGACGAGGAACGGGCAGTTGAGTTCAACGAACTGTGGTCAGAACCTGAAATCAAGGCTCTTGTAGCAGCACGGGGTGGATACGGCTGCATGCGCATGATTGATTTGATCGACATGACAATCATACGGCAAAATCCCAAGATCCTGATCGGCTTCAGTGATCTGACCGTGCTTTTGGCAGCAATTTATAAAAAAACTGGGCTGGTGACATACCATGGTCCGGTAGTGACAACCCTTGCCAGTATAAATAAACAGTCACAAACAAGCTTTTTTAATGTCCTGCAAGGCAAGGCACCAGTCCTGATAAAATCTTCCAGGATAAAGATATTAAAAAAAGGAACGGCTAAAGGCATTCTGCTGGGCGGCAACCTCACAACCCTTTCTCATATGATAGGCACCCCCTATGAATTTGCCTGGGACAATGCGATCCTTTTTATGGAGGATATCGGTGAAACGCCCTACCGGCTGGATCGTTTCCTTACCCATTTAGACAGGGCCAACCGTTTGCAAAAGATACAAGGGCTTATTCTGGGGTCTTTCACTGATGACAACAGGAAAAAAAATAGAGCGATGCAACGGACTGTTTACAAGAGGGTTGCGGAACTTCTGCAAAAAACTGATATTCCCGTCTGGGCGAATTTCCCTGTCGGGCATGCGAAACAGAACCTAACCCTGCCCCTTGGCGCAGAAGTTGAGATGGATTCCAGTGAACATATGCTGAAATTCCTCTAGGGTATTCGCGGGATGTGTCTTCTGCAAAGAAAAAAGACCTATATAGCATAAAAGGAAAACAATGATTGCCATAATCGGAACCGGATATTGGGGAAAGAACCTGGTCAGAAACTTTCATGCACTCGGGGCCCTGCATACGATTTGCGATACAAATACTGACATCCTCAAGGGCTTCTCAGAGAAATATCCGGACATACAGACCGTAACCTCATTTGCCGAAATCTTAAACAACCCGCAAATACGGGGCGTAGTCATATCCACCCCTGCTGCAACTCATGCAACTCTGGCAAACGAGGCAATTCGGGCGGGTAAGGATGTTTTAGTTGAAAAACCCCTTTGTCTTGATGAAAAAGAAGGCATAGAACTTAACAAACTTGCCATTGAACGTGGCCGCCTTCTGATGGTAGGCCATCTTCTCTGGTATCACCCTGTTGTCTTGAAACTTAAAGAACTCATCGACAAAGGGGAATTGGGCCGCATACAATATATTTACTCCAATCGGCTAAACCTTGGCAAATTGCGCCGCGAAGAAAATGTTCTCTGGTCTTTTGCCCCCCATGACATTTCAGTCATTTTAGGGCTTGCCGACGAGATGCCGATATCCATTCGGGCCCAGGGAGGAAATTTTCTCCACCAGAAAATTGCTGATACCACTATGACACTTCTTAATTTTGCCAGCGGCATCCGGGCTCATATTTTCGTCTCCTGGCTTCACCCGTTTAAGGAACAGAAACTTGTCGTTGTCGGGGACAGGCAGATGGCGGTTTTTGACGATACTGTTGATTGGCAGGAAAAGCTGAAAATATACCCCCATTCGATCGAATGGGAAAAGAATATCCCTGTGGCACACAAGGCGGAAGGGACCTGTGTGGATGTTACCAGAGACGAGCCCCTGCGTGCAGAATGCTCCCATTTCTTACACTGTATTGAAACGCGTGAGCAGCCGCGTACAGATGGTAACGAGGGCCTGCGCGTTCTGCGTATATTAAACAGCTGCCAAAGCTCCCTTGAGCAGGAACGCAAGGTTGTGCTCAAGGAGGCCACCGAGTCCCCTGCCCCCTATTTTGTCCATGAAACCTCACTCATAGACGAGAATGTAAAAATTGGTGCGGGCTCCAAAATCTGGCACTTTTCCCACCTGCTTTCAGGAACCGTTATCGGTAAAAAATGCAACATTGGGCAGAATGTAATGATCGGCCCCAATGTCTTTGTCGGCAACGGCTGCAAAATTCAGAATAATGTTTCTATCTTTGAAGGTGTAACGCTGGAAGAGGAGGTTTTCTGCGGGCCAAGCATGGTATTTACCAATGTCATGAATCCCCGTGCCGCTATTCCCAGAAAAAACGAATATTGCCGAACTCTCGTACGCAAAGGTGTCAGCCTTGGAGCAAACTGTACCATTGTCGGCGATATAGAAATCGGCGAGTATGCATTTATAGGTGCAGGCGCGGTGGTTATCAGGGATGTCCCCGCTTATGCACTTATGGTCGGTAATCCGGCCAGACAGATAGGTTGGATGAGCAGGTTCGGCGAAAAACTCGATCTTCCCCTTTCCGGCAGTGCAAAATGTACCTGTCGCCATACCGGTGAACAGTACGAACTGCAGGACAAAATATGTTTCCATATCGCAGAGGGCAAATGAAAACATGATCCCATTTATTGATCTTAAAACGCAATTCAAACACCTGGAAAAAGAAATCCAGGCTGCCATCAATGGCGTGCTGGAACATGGAAAATTCATCCTCGGCCCAGAAATCAAGGAGCTTGAGGAACGGCTGGCAGATTTTGCTGAGGTCAAACACGTTATCTCCTGTGCCAGTGGAACCGACGCCCTGTTGATGCCACTTATGGCGCAAAATATCGGTCCTGGAGATATTGTTTTCACCACGCCCTTCACCTTTATAGCCACTGCAGAAGTCATCTCGCTTTTAGGTGCGACTCCGGTTTTTGTGGATATTGATCCCAGTACCTTCAATATCGATCCGGACAAGCTGAAACTGGCTATCGAGGCAGTAAAAAAACAGGACAGTACTTTATACCCTTTACCGAAAAATATACCTGCAGCAGCAATCCCAAAAGTTGTAATACCTGTCGATCTGTTTGGGTTGCCGGCTGACTATGATTCGTTGCTGGAGATAGCCAGGCAGGAAAATCTTTTTGTTCTGGAGGATGCAGCACAGGGATTCGGCGGGACATACAAGGGTAGAAAAGCTGGAGGACTGGGTCATGCAGGTGCAACCAGTTTTTTCCCGGCGAAACCATTAGGTTGTTACGGTGATGGAGGAGCTATCTTTACCAATGATGATGATCTTCGTGATAAGCTCCTGTCTATAAGAGTTCACGGCCAGGGTAAAGATAAGTATAATAATATTCGCACCGGGCTTAATGCTCGTCTTGATACATTGCAGGCGGCAATTCTTTTACAAAAGCTGAAAATATTCCCCACAGAACTTGCTGCGAGACAAAAACTCTCTGAGAAATACACGAATGAATTAGCCGATGTACAACAGGAGGTGACGGTCCCTATCATCCCTACAGGATATAGCAGTGCCTGGGCCCAGTACTCCCTGGTGGCTGTTAAACGGCAAGCAATTATAAAAGAACTGACCAAAGAAGGGATTCCAACCGCCATCTATTATCCGCTACCCTTACATCTGCAGGCAGCTTTCAGCTACCTGCAATACAGTACCGGTGATTTTCCCATGGCAGAATCAGTATCATTAAAAATTTTCAGCCTTCCCATGCATCCCTATCTGGAACACAAACTTGTCGACAAGATAGCTGCAATAATCAGGCAGGCGGTTCAGACTGACAGCTAATTAATAGTATTTCCCACAAAGAATATTCAGTTGCAACT
>Ga0111149_1020_pt1 | contig 24430 bp, 20 predicted proteins | sample DeeMarSeWOR28_12_FD_80400 | JGI IMG/M metagenome (GOLD analysis project Ga0111149, IMG submission 80400) | Desulfobacterales bacterium SG8_35_2
GTAAATAATACAACATTACAATGGAGGTCATTATGGGCCGGATATCTTTTGAAAGCATTGCATCGGACGTTCGTTTTTTAAACCCAATGAAGGAGTTTGCCGAAGATATCCAGACCCTCCAGATCCGCAGGGATCCTCTCCTGGGAGATACCAGTGTCTTCAATCCGGAATTAAAAGACAAGGCCCAGATATTTTTCGGCAAGTGCGACCAGGAGCTCATCAAACGTTTGGTAGAGGAGACTGCCAAGACCTGTTTTTTCTGTGGTGAGGCGGTTGCAAAAAGCACCCCGCGGTTCATGCCTGATTTTTCCAGTGAAGGCAGAATCAGGGTCGGAGAGGCGCTTCTTTTTCCCAATCTCTTTTCACTCGGCACCTATCACCCGGTTATCCGGCTCTGTGATGCGCATTTTCTAAAACTCTCCGAATTCACTCCGGAACTCATCAACAATGGATTTCTGGCAGCCCGGCAATTCAACCGCATTGCCTGTTCTAAAGATCCTGAGGTTGCCTATGCGGCGGTGACTGCAAATTATCTGTTTCCGGCTGGGGCAAGTCTTGTGCATCCGCACCTGCAGATGATTGCAACACCTATCCCATATTCATACCAGGCAAGAATGCTGGATGGTTGCAGCCGCTGGCTGCAGAAGAACGGGACATCCTATTTTGCTGACCTCATAGCAGAAGAGAAGGGCGGCCCCAGGTATATAGGACAGACCGGAGGCTGGCAATGGCTTACACCCTTTTCGCCTCTGGGCAACAATGAAGTCATAGCGGTCCACGAAGAACTGGGAGATCTTGACGCGCTTTCAGAAGATGATCTCTTCAATTTATCGTCCGGTATAGCAAAGGTTCTCTCCCATTACGAGACCCTTGGCCATCTCAGTTACAATTATGCGCTCTACTCCGTGCGTAAAGATCGTACTGACGGGAGCTTTCGTGTGCTTCTCAAGATAATCACCAGGCAGAACCTGTATGCCAACTACCGCAACGACGATTATTTCCTGCAGAAACTGCTGCAGTCGGAACTGATCATTACCCCGCCGGAAGAACTGGCTGAACAGTTACGAAAAAGTTTCACGCCATGACGAATATACAAAAAAAGCCGGTGGAAAGTTTTTGGGGATTACAGCTGAAACATGAGGTACATAGCTGACCTGCATATCCATTCTCCTTTCTCCCGGGCAACGAGCAAATCAAGCAATCTTGCCGGTCTGGCTGCCTGGAGTGCTGTTAAGGGGATCGATGTTATAGGCACCGGTGATTTCACACATCCCGGCTGGTTCCGGCAGCTGCGTGAAAACCTGCAACCTGCAGAGCCTGGATTTTTCGAACTGAAAGAAGCTAATATACCTCCTATTTTTGAGGCTGTTGCGACTGACAGGGCTCAATCCTGCCGCTTTATCCTCACTGCCGAGATCAGTTCAATTTACAAAAGACACGGTTCCGTTCGAAAAATCCATACGATTCTCTTTGTGCCTGATTTTGCCTCTGCCTCCAGGATCAATGCACGTTTGGCAGGCCTTGGGAACATTGAATCAGACGGCAGGCCCATCCTGGGACTTGATGCCCATGATCTGCTTGAAATTGTCCTGGAGCTGGCACCGGATGGTTTCCTGGTGCCGGCCCATATTTGGACTCCCTGGTTTTCCCTGTTTGGTTCTAAGTCAGGTTTTGATTCCATTGAGGAGTGTTTTGATGATTTGAGCAAATATGTTTTTGCCCTTGAAACCGGCCTGTCATCTGATCCTGATATGAACCGCCTGGTTTCTGCCCTGGACCGTTTTTCCCTTATTTCAAACTCAGATTGTCATTCGCCCGGCAAACTTGGCCGGGAGGCCAATCTGTTCACCTGCGGTTTTAACTTTTTCTCCATGCGTGATGCCCTGAAAAATCCGGCAGTTGGAGGTTTTCAGGGAACCATTGAATTTTTCCCGGAAGAGGGCAAGTACCATCATGACGGTCATCGCAAATGTTCTATTAATCTGACACCCAGAGAAACTAGGGAAATTAACGGTATCTGCCCTGTCTGCGGTAAACCGCTTACCATTGGCGTCATGCATCGGGTCATGGAACTCGCTGACCGGGAGAGACCGTATTACCCACCCAATTCTCCGAAATTTTACAGTCTTATTCCTCTTGCCGAGGTGCTTGGAGAAATTTTTTCCAGGGGCCCGGCGACAAAAACGGTTTTGCAGGAGTACGGCAAACTCATCAGGATGTTTGATTCAGAGTTTAATCTGCTGCTCAATGTCGCCTTGGATGAGATCAGTGAACGGTATTCTCCTCTTCTGGGAGAGGCCGTGAATCGTATCCGCACGGGAAAGGTTATCAGAAGAGCCGGCTTTGACGGCGAGTTTGGGGTTATAAAAGTTTTTGAAGAGGGAGAATTGCAGAGACTGCTTGGCCAGTTCTCCCTCTTCAAATCAGATAAACAGAAGAAAAAGCCTGATATCACACCAAAGCCATCCCTGCTTGATTTTAATTTGCCCAGAAAGAAGAAAAGTACAAAAAAAACAGAGAAATTCCTGAATGATGAGCAGCGAGCAGCGGTTACATCAAGCGGGCATCATATTGTTGTTATTGCAGGACCGGGTACCGGAAAAACCTACACCCTTGTCACCAGGATAGAAAGACTGCTGCGGGATTCAAGCAAAAAACCACAGGATATTACGGCGATAACATTTACAAACCGTGCTGCAGATGAAATGCGCGAAAGGCTGAGTTCTTTACCGGGTATAAATGTTGAGAAGCTTTTTATCGGGACCTTTCATGCATTCTGCCTCAAACTCCTGCGGAAGAAAGATAAACAATTGACAGTTGTTGCAGAGGACCAGCGCGATAAAATTATAAAAAGGCTGTTCCATAACTTGTCGGCTGCTGATTTAAAAGAACTGCAACAGGAGCTCGAATCGTATTACCAGCATACTGCAACCGGGGCAGGAGAGAACGGTGAACATTCTGTCACCCCGCCTGTAAGGGCATATCTCCATGAACTTGATCTGAGGCATGGAATTGATCTGGATGGAGTCATTCCCCAGGTTGTCATGCGTCTGAAAACCGATAATGAGTTTTTACAGAGAACATGTACTACCCTCAAACATCTTTTTATAGATGAATTCCAGGATATGAACCGGAGCCAGTATGAACTTGTGCGGATATTGGCCCAGAAGAGTTCTGTTTTTGCCATAGGCGATCCTGACCAGGCGATATACGGATTTCGCGGCAGCAGCCCTGAATTTTTCCACCGTTTCATTGATGAATTTAACCCAGAGATCATATCTCTGGTTAGAAATTACCGCTCTGCCAAGAAAATTATCGAGGCGGCTGTTGCTCTCATTGCACACAATCACTCCCCTGAGGCACAATATTCTGCAAAGCTCATCCCTGAGTACACTGAATCCGGCACTATTGAAGTGTATCAGGCGGTATCACCCCAGGCTGAAGCTGAGTTTGTTATCCAGCGCCTTGAAGAACTGATGGGCGGCATCAGCCATTTTTCAATCGATTCAGGGCGTGGCAGTAACAATGAACCAGCAGCTGCAAGGAGTTTTAAGGATTTTGCCATACTCTACCGTCTGTCGCAACAGGCGGAGAACCTGCGGCAAGCATTTGAGCGCAGGGGCATTCCATTTCAGATAGTGAATAGCAGACCCTTTTTTATGCACAGGGATATCAGTCCGCTTTATTATTTCATAAGGGCAGCAGCAGATTCAGAAACAGCAGGAGTAGAAACCGCGGTCTATATTCAGCTGTTGCGAACCTTTCCTGTTGTTGGCAAAAATACTCTGGCATCCCTGGAAAATAAATTACCCCTTGGAGAATGTCCTGATTTTTTCAGTCTGGCTGCAGACATTAAACTTCCGAAAGCAGCAAAAGAAAAAATAGAGGAGGTACAGCACCACCTGCTGGCTTTCAGGACAGAAACAGCAGAAAAGGGACTTGCAGGCCCAGCCGGCGCAATTATGGATTTTCTGCGCATTAACGTGAAGTCTGCAGATGCCCAGCGCTTTCTGGAACTTGCCGGATCATTTGGCAGTGATCTGCCGGGTTTCAGTAAATATCTGAAGAAAAATGAAATTGCCACTGTATACGATGACAGGGCTGAGGCTGTTGCCCTAATGACCATGCATGGTGCCAAAGGTCTTGAGTTTCCTGTAGTGTTTATAACGGGAATGGAGGAGGGAATCTTACCCTGTGAACTGCCGCTGAAAAAGAAAGATGAGGGTCTGATTGGTGTGGCAGCGCCTACGTCCATCCATGAAGAGAGGCGTCTGTTTTATGTCGGCATGACCAGGGCCCAGAACTCCCTCATCCTGACTTCAGCCGCGACCCGGCAAATTTTCGGCACTTACCGGAATCGGCCGCTGTCTCCCTTTATTGCTGAGATTCCAACTTCGCTTTACGAAATAACTGAACGCAAAAAAATTAAAAGAAAAAAAACAACTGCAAAACAGATGAAGCTCTTTTAACAGAGAAGAATCCAGGAGAACTAATCCTTTGTTTTTCTTCCTGCTTCATTCGAGTAATACTTATTAAACGGCCCTTTTATCCCGGCAGGTTCCGGTTCATTACGGAACGTTTCGCTCTTGTTAAACAGGTAGATAATATCTTTTCCAGTATTCATTCTGTAGGCAAAACATATTATCCATATGATCAGGAACACGAACAATGCTTTCCTGGTATTGGGGGAGATTTTTTCTTTGGTGGGCAGAAAAGCGAGAATAAGCAATAGTGCGCCCGCAAAGAGATAAATTTTATTGTATGTAAAAAAATGAATGAGATCGTGTGCCAATGATGTTTTACCAGGTTTTAATGCCGCAATGGCGCTGTCTGTTGAATTGCAAAGTATTCGGTGAAGTCATGAAAGAGAAGGTCATTACGGCTTATTGGCACCCTGAACAGCCATTGAGCGGATAATATCACTTTTTCCTATGACGCCGACCAGTTTGTCATCCTTCATAACCGGCAGGGTGTGCACTTTGTTTTCTGACATGATGGTGGCAATTTCGTCGAGACCTGTATCTTCTGATACTGATACTAATTTCATGGCGCAGATATCCTTGACTGTATTGCCGGCCATTTTCTGGATCTCCTTTTCCGTCTTTTTTGAACTTTCCAGAAAAATCACTGAATCGAGTATGCTGATCATGGTTGGGATATGCACTTTTTTGTTCTGGTCGATAAGATCACTTTCTGTCACCACGGAAATCACGTTGCCACCTTCATCAAGCACAGGAGCGCCACTGATCTTATTCTTCCAGAGAATCTCCGCCAGTTCATTGACTGAGGTATCCTTCTGGACGGTAATCACATTTGTTGTCATTATATCTTTTGCTGTCAGCATGGATGTTATCTCCTCAAGTGCTTTAAGATTTTATAGTCATTCTAAGTCTCTAATAGTATGAAAATTTCTTAATTCTTCCAGTGCGTAAGGTAATTCATGTGCTACTTCCGAGGCCAGGAAGCCGGCCCGGGTCTCTTCTGCAAGGCGGTCGCCAGCCAGGCCATGGCTATACACGCCAAGGCAGCTGGCCTGCCAGGGGGTAAGACCCTGAGCCAGAAAACCCCCGATAACTCCGGTGAGCACATCACCCATACCCCCACATGCCATGCCGGGATTTCCAGTCGGATTGATCGCCAGGTTGCCTTCAGGATCGCATACCAGGGTATCTGCCCCTTTTAAAATCACATATATCTTATATTTGACGGCCAAATTGCGCGTTATATCAAACCGGTTCTCCTGAACTTGTCTGCTTGTGCGACCTGTAAGGCGAGCCATTTCGCCGGGATGCGGAGTCAGTATTCTCGGGCCCGGAGCATTTTTAAGCAGGCCCGTATCTGCAGCCAGGATATTGAGGCCGTCAGCATCTATCAGCATGGGGAGTTCGATTTCGGTATAGAGTTTCATCATAAGTTCGGCTGTTTCTGCCGCTGTGCCGATACCGGGACCTATAGCAACCGCCTCTTTATTGTACAGTGCTTCCCGGATTACCCTGTAATCCTCGATGGAAAGTATGCCTTTTGCAGCCGACTGTAAGGGAATTGTCATGGCCTCCCACAGGTTTGCTTCAAAGATAGGATTCAGGTCATAAGGAACACAGAGGGAAACAAGACCAGTACCGGATCGTAAGGCACCCAGGCTGCAAAGCAGGGCGGCACCGGTTTTGCCTGCGGAACCGGCCAATATGAGCAGGTGGCCGTATGTGCCCTTATGGGCCTGCGAGTTTCTTGGCGGCAGCCATGTACCTACCTCCTTATCCAGAAGCTCGAATCGAAAATCCGTTTCAGCGACAGCTTTTTCCGGAATGCCTATATCTGCAACTTCCAGAAAGCCAGTGTATGCACGGCCTGGATGAACAGCCTGGCCAATTTTTCCCTGGCCAAAGGTCACAGTGATATCTGCCTGTACGCAACAGCCCAGGATCCTGCCGCTGTCTGCATTAAGTCCGGATGCAATATCCACGGCGACAACAGGGCAGGGTGCTGTGTTCATAAGATGGATGGCTGAGGCAAAAATCCCCGTTACATCCCTTGTAAGTCCGGTGCCGAAGATGGCATCCACCATAACCCAGCATTCAGCAAGAATTGTGGGTATTGCATGCAGATCTGCAGTATCTGACACTTCAATAATTTCAATTGGAAATTCACGAAGTCTCGAAAAGTTGACAGCTGAATCATCCTTGAGCTTATCAGCAGGGACGAGCAGAAAAACTATTGGACGACTCATTCTGGCAGCAAGCAGCCTGGCAATAACCAGGCCGTCACCGCCATTGTTGCCGGGACCGACAAAAATCCCAACCCGTTTACCCTGGGGGTCACCGTAATGTTCAAGTATAACCTCAACGGTCCTGCGGCCTGCGTTTTCCATCAATTCAAGCGAGGGTACCCTGAAAGTATTAATTGCGGCGTTATCAAGACTCCGCATCTGCTCTGCTGTTACCAATTTCATGTTTTATTGTTTCTGCTACCTCTACTATGCAGTATATTCCTTCAGGGATCCGGATAGATGGTGCTCAGGCAACGCTGTTCCCAGGATTCACAAAGTGATTTTGCACTGCACAAATAAATATAATTGTAATGCCTGTTATACCTCTCTATGATGGCATATATTTACTTTGTTGGCAATGTTGAAAGCAATCGGCGCCTTTGGGGAACATATCAATTTAAAAGGAATTATTCTTTAAACTTATGAGGTAAGATTCAAGTCAAACTGCAAGAATCAGCAATGTCCATCCAAGAAAGCGAAAACAATACTGCACCTGCTCAAAGAAAACGCACCACCGGGGCAGGTCCTTTAACAGCGGATTTCCTTCGGTCCCTGCCAAACGATCCGGGTGTATATCTCATGAAGAACCGGCAAGGGCAGATCCTGTATGTGGGCAAGGCTAAAAATCTGCGTAAAAGAGTCGCCTCCTACCAAAGGGTTAATCCAAAAGTGTCACCAAAGACAGTATTGCTTCTTGATAAGGTTAGCGGAATTGAGACAATCATGACCCGCACGGAAAAAGAGGCTTTTATCCTCGAGGCCTCACTTATCAAGAAACACCGACCACGATTTAATATAGAATTAAAGGATGACAAGAGTTATCCCCGCATTAAGGTGACCCTGGGAGAAGAATGGCCAAGAGTGTATATGACTCGCCGCCGTCTGAAGGACGGCAGCAGGTATTTTGGTCCATATTCTTCAGCCGGAGCCATGCGCAATACATTAGGTATCATCAACCGGCTCTTTCCTTTGCGCAGATGCAAGGGCAGGAACATCAAGAAAAGGGCACGTCCCTGCCTGAACTACCAGATGGGGCGGTGTCTGGCGCCCTGCTGCGGTATGATAGGAAAAGAAGAGTACAGGCAAATGGTTAACAATGTTCTCATGATCCTGGAAGGGAGGAACAGGCAGCTGCGGGCGCAATTGGAAACTGAGATGCTGAGTGCGTCTGAAACCCTGGATTTTGAGAAGGCGGCCCTTGTCCGTGACCAGCTTTATGCCCTCACAAAAACTCTGGAAAAGCAGGTGGTGGTCAGCAATATTGACCGTGACCAGGATGTTTTCGGCTATGTGCGGAAAGGTGCCGGGGTCGGTATCGCTGTTATGAATGTCAGGCAGGGCATAGTTTGCGGCCAGCAGGTATTTTTTCTTCTTGATCCCATCGGAAATGACAACGAGGTATTGGGAGAAGTTTTGCGACAATTTTATTTCCGTGAACAGTCAGTTCCTGATGAATTGCTGCTGCCTTTCCAGGTTGCAGATCATGTCCCCCTTGTTGAATGGTTGAATGATTTTCGCGGTAGATGCGTCCGGCTGCGGGTACCAAAACGTGGTGCAGGATTAAAACTCCTGCAGATGGCTGCAGTAAATGCCAAACAGGTCCATATTGACCAGCAAAACAGGGAAAGAAGCTGGCATGAACTGGCCAGGAATCTGCAGTCCAAGTTGCATCTGCGGTCATTCCCTGCACGGATTGAATGTCTGGACATCTCCAATATCGGCGGCAAGCAACCTGTGGGTTCTCTTGTCTGTTTCCTGGAAGGAGAAAAAGCTTTCAAGGAATACCGGCATTATTCTATAGGCAGTGCCCATGAGCCTGATGATTACCGTATGATGACAGAGGTTTTGAACAGACGTTTCGGGACAAATGACAAAGAATTTGTTCTTCCGGATCTGCTGGTTATTGACGGAGGTAAAGGTCATCTCAATATAGCCTGGACTATTTTGAAAGAAAAGGGATTGCAGGACCAGGTAGATCTGGTGTCAATTGCCAAGGACAGGGAGAATAAAACAGACAAGATTTATCGGCCGGGCAGGAAGAATCCTCTCAACCTGGTGCGTCATTCGCCGGTGCTTTTCTTTATAATGCAGATCCGGGATGAAGCTCACAGGTTTGGTATTTCCCTGCATCGAAGGCTGCGCCAGAAAAGTGCACTGGCCTCTGTACTTGATACTGTGCCAGGGATCGGGCCTGCCCGCAAGAAAATGTTGTTGAGAAGCCTGGGCAGCCTGGCAAGGGTAAAAAAAGCAAAGCCCGCTGAACTTGCTGCTGTTCCAGGGATTGGAACGGAATTGGCTCAAGAGATATGGAGTTTTTTTCACGCGGAGCGGGAAGGTTAATATGGATACATTTAAACTGGTAGTATTTGAGGAGCAGGGTTCCGGGGAAAAGAAAATTCAGGGCATCACCGAGCATGGGAGAGGCTTGGTTATCAGCAGACGATATAACATTGAAGAGAGTTTGCCCGAAATTGTGGATGATCCGGAGAATTACATACCCGAAGATTTCAGTGCTGATCTTGTCCTGGACTTCCTCAAGCATCCAGACCTATCAGCCTATCTTGCCGGATTATGCAGGAAGAAAAACATTCCTGTTATCGCCTCAGGCAAGAAACATGCTGATGCTATAACACCTTTTACCTGATGTGGACTTGGACGCCTGCAGGCTGCAGGTAGTTACGGCAGACAGTTTGGTTTGCCCGAATACAGTGTGGAAGTGGTGAATGGCAGGATAGTTTCTATTGCAGTAAAAAGGGGTGCCCCGTGCGGGGCGACCTGGGATGTTCTTGCCAGAGTTATAGGATTGCCTATTGATGAAGCCGTTTCCACCCTGGCCCGGGAAGTTCAATATATATGCTATGCCGATCCGAGCGCTTTTGATCCCATTTCAGGCAAAAGCCCGCTGCACTTCGCCGGCGAAGTCCACGCAGCAGCACTGAGAAAAGCCTTAGCCATAAAGAAATCGTAAAAGCCGGGGGCTTGTTTATGCCTGATTCTGCCTTACAATATTGGACATGACGATTAAGGACCGTTTTTTTAAAAAAACACGCCTGATGTTTGTTTCGCCCTGGCTTCTTGCAGCAGCCATAGGCCTGCTTTCTCTGATTATTGTCATTTTTGCCACCAACAATATCAAACGAGAAAGAGGCATGTTGACTGAAGGTCTGTTTCGAAAGGGTGATGCAATAATCCGTTTTGTGGAGGCAGGAATGCGGGCCTCCATGTTGCCAAGCATGATGGGCAGCATGATGGGCATGAACGTTCCCGATGCCGACGGGGCGGTTCATACGCAGCGTCTCGTTGAACAGGCCTGTGAATCGCCTGATATTCATTACATTGCCGTCATTGATGTATCGGGCAAGGTTCTGGTTCACAGCGACCCGGAAAAAATAGGTGAGAACATCGAACGTGATTTCAGCATCTTAAATCAGGCTGATACAAACAGTACATTTCACATAGTAAGCTCAACAGATTCCAGGGATAAGGTGTTTGAAGTTTTGGGACCTTTTAAACCGTTTCGTGCCCGGGGTGGCTTACGAAGATGGCGGGAGCAGTTTAAGCAGCAGCATTCCCGCAACCCCGATAGTCTCTCCCAGGGAGATGTGCCGCCGGACAGTCTGGTGCTGTCAACGCTCGGGTCTGATACGCATCCACAGTTCATCCTCGTTGGACTTGATATGACCGAACTGGAAAATACGGTCAGAAGATACCGGTTCCAAATGATTTTTATGTCACTGACCCTGCTTCTCATAGGGCTGGGAGGCTGGATATCACTTATGGCTGCCCAGAGTTACAGTATTTCCCAGGAGGCCCTCAACAGGGTTCAGGCCTTCACCGGTCTCTTGATTTCAAGGCTGCCGGTCGGGATTATTGCCACTGACCAGGATGGCAGGATCAGGACTTTTAACTCCACAGCTGCTGCCATGACCGATAGAGACGCTGATTCCGTCCGTAATGGAGAACCGGAAGCTGTTTTGCCTTCTGAAATTTCACGGTTTTTTCCCCAAACGGACCAGAGTGCTGAAATAACAGACCGGGACGTGGTTATAAAAGGTGCAGCTAATGTACAGTATGCACTTCATCTTAGTTCTTTGCCGGTCTATAACCAGTTTTCAGATTTCATGGGCCGGGTTTTGCTTATGTATGACCTGTCAGAACTCAAGAGACTGGAAAGAGAAATTCAACGACACGACCGCCTGGTAGCCCTTGGGAAAATGGCTGCCGGTGTTGCCCATGAGGTGAGAAACCCGTTAAGTTCCATTAAGGGATTTGCAACCCTTCTCGGTTCAAAATTCAAGGATGGCAGCCAGGAGCATGAGGCAGCAGATATTCTGGTACAGGAGGCTGAAAGATTGAACAGGAGCATCACTGAACTCCTGAATTATGCACGCCCGACACCTCTGCACAAAGAGCCTGTCGATCTTGGAGAAATTGTCGGTCTGGGGCTGAAGCTGATCAGCAGTGATGCCCAGGTCTTAGGTGTGAAAACCTTTCTGGATATAGAGCCGGGTCTGCCTTTTGTTTCAGCAGATAAGGACAAGATAAACCAAGTGCTGCTTAACCTCTATCTCAATGGTTTGCAGGCCATGGAACATTCTGATTCCAAAAAAGAATTAAGGGTATCCGTCCGTCTCGATGCACCTGCAGGAATGGTTGTCATTGAGGTACAGGATACCGGAATCGGTATCCCGGCGGAGGATCTTGACAAGGTCCTAGACCCATACTTTACTACAAAACCTGATGGTACCGGTCTGGGACTTGCCTTAGCCTACAAGATTATTGATGAACATGATGGGTCCATACGTTTTTCCAGCAGTGAAGGGAAGGGAACAACCGTATCAATTTTTCTCCCAATTCAATAAACTCAAATATTCAGTATTGACTTCGCCCCATGCCTTCTCTTGAACTTTCATCATTAGAGCGTACCGAAACGTTTGGAAGGATTCTTGGTGAAATGGTTGAACCGGGGAATATTATTACCCTTGAAGGTTCCCTCGGGGCAGGGAAGACTGCTCTCACACAGGCCATTGCCAGGGGGCTAGGGGTTGATCCGCACATATATGTTACCAGTCCTACATTCAGTCTCCTGCACGAATACCAGGGAAGGATACCTTTGTATCACATGGACCTGTACCGGCTTAGCGGCGAGGATGAGATAGAGTCGCTGGGGTTTCCAGAATATTTCTACGGCAATGGCCTGACTGTTATTGAGTGGCCCGAGAGGCTTGGAAGTCTCATGCCCCCTGAACGTCTTCATGTTGCGCTCACCATATCCGGTGAAACTTCCAGAACCGCAATTCTCACCGGATATGGAAAATATTGGCAAAAAAAAGTGGCCGATATAGTCTCCATGGTGTAAATAAGTTGCTTTGCGGAGCGAAATTGTATACCACATTGTGGTTTATAGTCAGATGACTTGCACTACGGCCTGAAAATATTCTGACTACCTGAGATGCACACGTATTTACCTGGAATCAGTTACCGGCAGCGCAATTTTTGGGAGACAGAGAAATGGAGCAAAACCCGATTCGTTTACAAGATTGTTATAAGACCTATACATACGATCAGGACAAGGTTTTTACGCCTGAAGAGACCATCAGGCGTTTCAAGGAACGGTTGGCGGGGGTTGATCTTGACATTTTAAAGGAAGTGCGCCGCATTGATAACGGTCGGCTTGATATTCCCATTTATTTCAGTATTACAGGCAAGGATGCTCGGGAAGTCATCGGCAACAAGAAACAGATGGGCAAAGGCAGTACTCCGGAACAATCTCAGGCCAGTGCCTGCATGGAACTGGGGGAACGGTTCAGTTTTTTCAGTTTTATCAAGAATCCAGATAATTTCATAACCGGCACCTATCCTGAACTGCAGGCTGCCGGCTATAATCTCCTGCCCATTAAAAGGCTGCTGCAGTCTGTGCATGACGAGTCCATGCAGGAAGCGCTGCTTGCCAAGCTTCTGGCTGATATACCCATCAAATGGACGTGGGCGACCAACTTGAACCGGCAGGAAGAAGTACTGATACCATTTTCCTGGTTTTATGCCATCAATGAATTCAATGGTCCTTCAAACGGCAACTCGTACGAAGAATCGATCTGCCAGGGGATATGTGAAATAATCGAGCGCCATGTCTGCGCTGTTGTAAGCCATGAAAAAAGACAGGTGAGCCGCATCAGGCTTGAATCGGCCCAAGACCCGGTTTCCCGTGAACTGATAGAAAAGTTTACCCGTAACGGCATACAGGTATACCTGAATGATTTTACCCTTGATACCGGGGTGCCAACTATCAGCGCACTGTGCATCGATCCTTCTACCTTCCCGGTCATGAGCGAGATCGTCTGGACTGCAGGAACAACTCCAAATCCTGAAAAGGCCCTGATCAGGGCGCTCACCGAAGTCGCACAGCTTGCAGGAGACTTTAATACCCATGCAAACTATGTGGCCAGCGGTCTGCCAAAACCATTGGCCATGGATGAGGTTGAATACCTTCTGAGCGGCCCTGAAATAGACCTGCAGGAGCTCCCTGATCTGACCAATGACAATATGAGAACCGAGGTGGAGAGTTGCCTGGCGGCTCTTGAAAAACTTGATATGGAGGTTTTTATTGTCAACACCATGCATCCGCAACTGCAAATGCCTTCAATTTATACCATTATTCCTGGGGCTCATTTCCGGGAGAGAGCAACAAGCCGGAATGCAGGTCTGTTTGCAGCTAAGCTCATGGCCGAACTGGTCGAGGATCCCATTGAGTCCAATGGACATCTGCTTAACATGCAGAAATTGCTACCTGATGCTTATTACATCGAGTTTTACCTGGGACGTAATCTCCTCAATCTCGGTCGCCAGGATGATGCCCTCATCCATTTCAATAAGGCACTTGATTTAAATCCCAGTGAAGAAGATCTTCCCTATATCTATTCATATATCGGGAACTGCCTCAAGGATCTTGAAAAGTTCAGGGAAGCCATTGTCGTCCTTGAAAAAGGTGCTGAGATCGATAATACCAGGCCTGATATCCATAACCTGCTGGGCTTCTGCCATTTCAAGCTGGAGGAATATGAAGATGCCGTTTCCCACTTCAGCAAGACCATCGAGTTGAACCCTGCCTCTGCAATTGATTATGCCAATCTGGGAGTAAATTATCGCAGGCTTGAAAAAACAGATGAAGCAATTAAATATTTCGAGCTTGCCTTGTCCCTTGACCCTTCAATAGAATTCGCCAGGGATAACCTGGCCCAACTCACTGGTATGGCCTCATAGAATAAGAGTTGCGGCCGCGGTTTTTTCTTTGAGAGAATTGCGGCCGGTCTCAACTGTCCGCCAATTGCAAATTGTTGTAAATCAGAGTATTTATAACCGATATTTTCAGCGGAATTCTGCTGCACTCTTCACAGGCTTGCTGCTGTTGTAATATTGATGGTGGTGTTGATCTCTGGAAATGGAGAAACGTGTTCCATGAATGGTTAATTTTTCTCGTGCAGCGAGATTTTTGGAAAACAGCAGGTAGAGGATGAAGCCACTTTCAATTGTTGCCTATTTTGACGGACGGTTAGGGCATGATAAGCAGACCCGAGGAATCCTGCAGGCACTGGCTGAGTTAACAGCTACGAACGTAGCGGATAAAAAGGTGGTAATTTCTCCGTCCTCTTATTTAAAAAACTGGGCTGCCTATTGCGTTTCGTCTTTCCTGTCGGGTCGGGCCGAAAATAAATATCATTCTGTTGATCTTATCATAGGCACCGGAACCCATGTACATGTTCCGATGCTGCTTGATAAAAAGACGAGAAGCGTCCATTTCGGGCAACAGGTTAAGGTTGTAACCTGTATGACACCGGATAGATTGCTGCGTCATAAATTTGACCTGTGCTGTATTCCCAGGCACGATGAACCTGCCTCTGACTCCAATGTCTTTATCACACTGGGACCGCCCACTACCGTAAAGTACGAAGGCAAACATCAGCGTAACAGAGGTCTGATTCTTGTAGGCGGTTTGGATGTAAAAAGCCATGTCTGGAATTCGGATGAGGTCATTAGGCATATCCAGGTTATAACTACCAGGAATCCATTAATGCACTGGACGGTTTCGTCCTCGCCCCGCACTCCTGAGAAAACCTGTAACGATCTGGAAAAACTGGCTGCTTCCATGCAGCAACTCACCTTTTACAGATCACAGAATACTCCTGCCGGCTGGGTTGAGAAAGAGTATGGAATGAATGGGACTGTCTGGGTGACAGCTGATTCCATTTCCATGGTGTATGAGGCGCTGAGTGCAGGCTGTTCAGTGGGAATACTGCCGGTAAAATGGCTGCAGCAGGACAACAAGTTTCAAAAAAGTCTTACCATTCTGCACCAAAAGAAAATGATTGTTGATTTCCATGAGTGGCAATCCGGAGAAAAAATGCCTGTCCCGCCGGCAGAACCGTTTAATGAAGCAGTGCGTTGTGCCCGGGAGATTCTGAGGCGATGGTGGCCGGAGAGATTAGGCAAGGCCTCTCATGCATAAACCGGATCTGAATTTTTTTCTTACTTCTGGTTATTAATTATTACAGACGGAATCTATAGTAAAATGATCATAGTCCAATTGGTTCCAGAACTTCAGGAAGGAGGGGTAGAACGCGGGACAGTCGAACTCAGCAGGGAATTCGTGTTAAAAGGCCACAAAAGTTTTGTCATCAGCAGGGGAGGGACTCTTGTTCAGGAGATTGAGAAACATGGAGGACACCATATCACGTTGGATCTCTGCAGTAAAAATATAGCCACCGTACCTTTCAGGGCAGTCCGGCTGCGGAGTGTACTCAGAAAGATCCAACCGGACATTATACATGCACGCAGCAGGGTGCCGGCATGGCTGGCCTATTTTGCCAACAGAAAGCTGTTGCTGCCTTTTGTCACGACCGTTCATGGTATATACTCCGTTAATCCCTACAGCAAAATTATGACAAAAGGTGATGCGGTTATTTGCATCAGCGAGGTCCTGCGGGATTACGCCCGGAGTAATTATGGTACGGACCTTGAGAAAATAACCGTCATCCAACGAGGGGTTGATTTAGAATATTTTAATCCTGACCGCCTGGACCATGATTTTATGGCAAACTTCAAAACAAAATTCAACCTTTGGAACAATTACATTGTGACCAGTGTTGGCAGGATAACATACCTGAAGGATTATGAGACCTTTATTGAGGCTGTTTCAATAGCAAAAGAACATATCCCCACCATAAAAGGTGTTATAGTCGGTGGCGCCAGCGGAGATAAAAAAGATTATCTGGGCAGCCTTAAAAGATTGGCGGAGAATTTAGAGATTGCAGAAAATATACTTTTTGTAGGAAGTCAGGCGAAAATGCCTGAAATATATGCCTTAAGCGATCTAACGGTTAACGCTTCATTGACTATGGGCAATGTTGGCCGCACGGTGGTTGAGTCGCTTGCCATGGACAGGCCTGTTATTGCGACAAGCTATGAGGGGTTGGTTAATCTTGTTCAGGACGGGCTGAACGGCTTTATAATCGAAACGAAAAATCCCCACGATCTTGCAGATAAGATTCGCCGGGCAAAACAGACAGTTTTTAGAGATATCCGCAAAAGATTAAACCCGGAATACACCTTGCAGACAATGGTTAAGAAAACGCTGGCTGTGTACAGGCAACTCCTCAAGGAACCGGATTTCAAATGAAAGTTCTACATCTTCCAACAGAGATAGCGGGACAGGTAAATCTCAGTGCTAAAGGCCTGCGGGAAATTGGCGTCGATGCCTATAATGCAGCCCGTCCTAATCCCTTTGGGTATCCGGTTGATATTGATTCAAGTATTACCTGGTTGCCTATCTTAAAAAACACCCGGGATCCCTTCTTGTTTTTCAGATGGTTGAACGAGTTCGACGTTTTTCATTACCATAAATCAGCGTATTTACCATTCGGGATTGATATAAAGCTCTTACAGAAAAAAAAGAAATCATTTGTCGTGGAGTTCTGGGGCAGTGATATAAGGCTGTATAATCTTGAAAAAGAACGGAATCCATATTTTGTTAGTGACAACGCTACAAATCAAAAGCGGAAAATAGAACGCCTCAAGTTTTGGTCAAGTTATACTGATGAAGTAATATTTTCTGATCATTCCGCTGATATATTTTTAGAGCCCTATTTCACAAAAATTCATGTTGTCGGCCAGAGAGTCGACACAAAACTGTACCAACCAAATTATCCTTCACCCCAGAAGAAGAAACCCCAAATAATGCATGCTCCAAGCATAAAAGAAACCAAGGGTACAAAGTTCGTATATGATGCAATTGAAAAGCTCAGAAAAATAGGGATGGATTTTGAATATACTGAAGTGTTCGGGGTCACCCATAAAGAGGCAATGAAGATGTATTCCGAGGCTGATGTCATTGTTGATGAATTGCTGATGGGGTCTTACGGTGCTTTAGCCTGTGAAGCCATGGCCTTGGGAAAGCCTGTAGTCACCTATATTCTGGATGAACTGGTCAGCACCTATCCAGATGGATTTCCCATTGTCAATGCCAATCCAAACACGATTTTTAAAGTCCTTGAAGAGCTTGTAGCTTCTCCGGAGCAACGTTATGAAATTGGCAGAAAAAGCAGGGTTTATGCCGAGAAAGTGCATGATATAAAAGTAGTTGCAGGCAAACTCCTGGAAATTTATAAGCAAAAAAAATAGTGTAATTTTCAGGTCACAATCTTATTTTTCTTCCTGCTTGCAAGCGTATTTGATATAAAAGCTTTTGGGGACAAGGCCGGTTTTGTACATGACATAGAATAGGGGTCTTAGTTTTTCAAAGAGCTGCTTATTGGTTTCAAATTCCTTATATGTCCTTTTCGGTATAGTCATGAGATGCTCAAACTCCTCCTCTGAAAGGCCCAGCCTTTTTTTTACCATTTCAACAAGACCGTAGTCCACATCAGGAGGCTTGGCTATCAGTGCAAGGCCTTCTTCCTGGGTCATCTGGCCTCCGCGTATGAGGGCGGAGTATCCAAGCAGGCGCAGATCGATGCCAAAACGCCTGGGCAGAAAATAGGTATGATAAAAAGTGGTGATTCTGTTTTCAAGGTGATGCCCTCCATACCATTTCCAGCCAAATTCTTGGCTGAGAAAACTTTTTGTCTTCTCCTTGTTGTGATCCAGATGATACAGTGGCCTGAACATTTTGATCCTCTTGAGCAGGCGCCATTTGAGTTGCAGGCTCAGCCACATGTTAGGAAAAGTTTTCATCGGCAGGTCACCGTACTGGCGGTGGACACTATATATGTATTTAGGGTCCATGTAGAGCCAGCCTAATGGACAGATGCCTTCAGTCCGGAAAGAATGTCCTTCGAAGATGTACTTGATTTTGTATTTTTCCGCCGCCATATAGAGCGTTGATGCCAGTCCTATGTCTGTTGGAGCTTCGAGGTCAGGGACACCGGCTTTCAAAAATGCCCGGTAAATGTCATCATATTCTTCATTATCCACAACATATGTGAAAAGTTCTACATCAAGTTTCTTTAAAACACGCTGGATATTCTCGACTGCAGTTGTGGAATCCCAGGTGTTGTCAAAATGGACGGCAAGGGGCCGCAATCCCAACTCCTTGGCCTTGTATACAAGAAAAGATGAATCGCAACCACCGCTTACACCAACGATGACATCATATTTTTTATTTTTGTTTTCTTTTTTGATCTGCTCGGCAATGTTTTTAACAATTTCTTCACCCGCTTCACCTGATGGATACTCCTCAAACAGTTGCTCGGTCTGCCGGCAATAATTACAAACCCCTTCAGCATCGAAAGAAATTCCAGGGGTTTTTTCATCATAAAGACAACGGCTGCAGCGTAATTTTATTGTTAAAAAATTCTCATGCCATTCTTGCTGCCATGATTCCTGAAACGTTTTCGAATTCATTATGTATGGTCTCTAAAGGTTCCTGGGTAATAGTATATTCTTGTAATTTGAGGTGAACAGGATAATAAGCAGATGCTTTTCAGTCAATGTTTTGCAGGGATGCAAAAGACAACATCTCATCCAGTTCGCTTTTGTCCGGGAAATTAACCAGAACAGCCCTGTTTGGCCCCTGGTAAACCACCATGCTTCCTGCTGCCACAGCTGATGCACCGCCATGCTCAACCGCTTTCCTGAAATCTTCAGTGGTACCTGCGCCGCCACAGGCTATGACAGGTATGCCGACAACACGTGAAACAGATTTGAGCAGGGCCGTATCGTATCCCTGAAAGGTGCCATCCCTGTCAATTGAGGTAAGAAGGATTTCTCCGGCTCCCATTTTTTCCATCATCTGTGCAAAATCAACCGGATTGAATTTTGTGGCTTTCTCCCCGCCGTTAGTATAAACCCTGTATTGTCCCCAGAAGTTTTTCTTGACATCTATTGAAACAATAATGCTCTGACTGCCGAATATCTCTGAGGCCTTTTTGATAAAGGTCGGGTCCTCTGCGGCATAGGAGTTGATTGCCACCTTTTCAACCCCGAGTTTGAAAATCTTTTTTATGTCCTCGATTGATCTGATCCCGCCGCCATAGGAGATGGGCATGAAGCATTCCGAGGCAATTTCCTCGATAATCTGGAAGGGGACACTTTTATTTTGTTTTGTTGCAACAATATCCAGAAAAATCAGTTCATCTACTTCTTTTTTATTGAAGATTCTTACGGTGTTAATGGGGTCACCCACATACGAGGGATTTTTAAATTTCACAGTTTTGACTAAGCCCCAGCCTTTCAGCAGGAGGCATGGCATAACCCTTGTAGTGAGCATGTATTAAATTTCCGTGAATTTTTCCAGGAGAGATTTTCCAAATCTATGGCTCTTCTCAGGGTGGAATTGCACGCCATAGATGTTATCTTTTTGGAGGGCAGAAGTAAAATCTATTCCATAAAATGTCGAGGCCAGGACATCTGCCTGATCTTCACAGGTTACATAATATGAATGGACAAAGTAGAACCGTGCATCATTGTCCAACCCATGGAATAAAATGTTATCCCGCTTGATGGTGATTGTATTCCAACCCATATGTGGAATTTTCCTATTTGAACCAGTTGTATCAAAACTGAATTTTATTGTTTTACCCTTGATCCATCCCAAGCCCTTTTTTTTACCTTCCTCACTTGTTTCTGTAAACAACTGCATGCCTAGACAGATGCCAAGGACAGGGATTTTACGCGTTAAAACCAAATCATTAAGCACCTGGAGCAGATTGAGTTCTTCCAGGTTCTGCATAGCCTTATCAAATGCTCCTACTCCCGCAAGAATCAGCTTATCAGCTTGATTGATTTCTGCTATGTCAGATGTGATGAAAGAGGAAGTCCCGATGGCTTTCAACATATTCTTTATAGATGCCAGATTGCCCAAGCCGTAATCAACGATAACAATATTCTGCATACGCACTATTTTTTGCTCCCTCTTTGGCGGAGGTATCTGGCAGGAGAGCCTGCCACAACGGCACCGGGAGCTATATTGTCTGTAACAACTGATCCTGCGCCAACAATGGCTCCTTCCCCGACTCTGACCCCGGGCAGAAGTATAGCACCTAAGCCGATATCACACCCGTCTTCAATGCATACCTCTTTCATGAGCAGTTCATTATGCAAGACAGGTTCTGATACTGGTGTTTCACTATGCACTGAGGTCAGTATTTTCACATGGGGTGCTATTCCGACATTAGTGCCAATACTTAATCCGCCGGCACTGTGAAAAAAGCAGCCTTGACCAATCCAGGTGTTGTCGCCAATCGTCATCGTGTTCTTATAGTAGCCCTTTAAAATAGTATTATGGCCAATATAGACGTTATTACCTATTGCTATCTGTTTCGGATGAAAGACCAAGACACCATTTTCAAAGATGACATTTTCTCCAAGTGAATTGAATTCCTCGGGAAAGAATTGACCGTCTCCATGCCCGGAAAATTTATGATTGGAATCTGTAGTCAACTTTAACCTCGAATTCGCTGAATTTATATGGTGGCAGGGATGTTAACAAAATTAGCCTAAACTGTATCCGTGAAATTTTTTATCGCTGCATTGACGTACTGGGTTTCGATATCCTGGTAACAGGGGAGCGTAATCGTATTTTTTTCAAGAAAATAAGAGTTTGGCTGGATCATATTGTATTTCCGTGCATAATAGGTTCCAGCACTTAAACAATAGGTGCCGATAGTAGATTCAATTCCCTGATGCCGAAGGTACCTGATAAGTTTGTCTCTGTCGAGACCGTCTGGCACCTTGAAAACTATGGACTGGCAATTATGGGAAACTCCGGGACCTATCTCCTGAGCCTGGAAACCAAGTGGCTCCAAATATTTCCTGTATGATTCCTTTATCTCGTTTCTGTGTGTGATAATATTTTCAATTTTTACAAGTTGTTTCCTGGCCATTATCGCCTGCAATTCGCTCATTCTGAAATTGTAACCATAATCTATGAAATCCTGCGTTCCATCAGTGGCCACAGTGGCACCATGGTTAAGCTTGATTTCTAGTCGTTCAGCCAGGTTAGCATCATTGACTGTTATCGCTCCACCTTCGCCGGTGGTGAGGAGTTTTCTTGGATGAAAGCTGAAACAGGTCAGATCCGCAACATTGCCACATTTTTCGTTATGTTCTGAGCTTCCCAGGGCACAGGCTGCGTCTTCAATCAAAGGTATTTTGTAGTTCCTGCAAATCTCTTTAACCGCATGCAGGCCGCTTGGGTTACCGAAAGCATCAACAAAGATAATGGATTTTGTTTTTGGGGTTATCTTTTTTTCCAGCTCTTCTGGCAGCAGATTATAGGTATCCAGTGAAACATCAGCGAAGACAGGAAGAGCACCAATGTCTTCAACAACATTGGCGGTAGCCGGAAATGAGAAATCAGAGACAATTACCTCATCTCCGGGCTTGATATCCAGAATTTTGAGTGCCGAAGTAAGAGCCGTGGTGGCTGATGTGGTCAGAAAGCCATATTGTGCTCCGGTATAGCGGGCAATTTCTTTTCTCAGGGCCGCAACATGCTCTCCTTTTGTGAAGATGCCGCTTGCAAAGGTTTCCCTGAAGTCTTCTTCAACCTCAGCAAAGCTGATGTATGGTTTAATAAGCCGGATCATTGGGTGGGGTAATGTTATTTGTGTACCAGTCAAGGGTTTTCTTTAACCCTTTTTCAAAAGAGGTCAATTGATAATCAATCATTGATTTGATTTTTGCATTACTGGCAATATGGTTTATCACATCAGCTCTTCGCTCTTCTTTATAGGCGATTTCACCTTGATATCCCATTCTATCCATAATCTTCTGGATCACGTCCTTTATGGCAATCTGATTGTCAGTGGAAATATTGACACTCATTCCGGGTTCCATTTTTGTATACACCGCTAGAATGGCGTCGACAGTATCTCCCACGTAAATAAAATCCCTGGTCTGTTTCCCAGTACCATAGATTACAGGCTGTTGGCCGTTAATGATTCTTCTGGCGGTAATGGGTATTACCCCGGCCAGATAGCCTTCACTGTTTTGTCGCGGCCCGTAATTGTTAAAAGGCCTGACGATAAAGGCATCAAGATCAAACATCTTCACGTAACTTCGGACAGCAATATCAGCGGCAGCTTTGCCGGCCGCATAGCTAGTAGTTGGATTAATCGGATGTTTTTCGTCCATCGGCTCATATTCAGCTGTGCCATAGACTTCCGAGGTGGAAAAATGACACAGGGTGGTAAATGCCTCCCGGCGCTGTAATTCCAGGAGGTTGAGGACAACATTCACATTGGTGCTGAAAGCATTTGCAGGATTGACGAATGAATAGTTGAGGGCTTTAGTCGCCGCATTGAATACGATGTCAACGGTGTGTCGGGAAAAAATATACTCAAGGGATGAATTGAATTCGGCATCATCCTTATAGAGTATGGCACCATTTTGCAGGGCTGAAGCCAGGTTCTTCTCATTTCCAAGAAACATATTGTCAACTATGACAACCTCTCTGGCGCCCTCTGCAAGCAACCTGTCAACCAGATGGCTGCCGATAAAGCCGGCACCGCCTGTTACTAATACCACGCTGTTTTTGATAGATTTTCTTATTCTTTTCATTGCTCTCTGATACTTAACGAAGCTTGATTTCCTGGTCGAGAATTATTTCACGTATTTTCTCGCAGAGTCTTATGGCATTTAAGGCATCAACCGACCCTGGTACACTTATATTTTCTCCTGAGCATTGCGCGACAAAAGATTGCAGTTCTGTCAGAAGTGCTTCCTGTTTCTTAACCTCGACCGCCTGCTCAGTGGAAGTTACAACATAAGTATCTGTAATGTCGTTTCTTCTCAGGGTTGATTGTTTGTTGATTAATACCTCTTTTCTTAACAGGTGGCAATCAACGAACATGTCTTTAAATGTCGCCTGTATCAGGCGGATATTTTTTTCAGTTATTCTGCTGGCAAGAATTCGAGAAAAACAGCCTTTTTTGTGCCGTAGCACAGCTGATGCCAAGACAATCATATTATCTTCAATTATACCGTAGGCAGTCACCGTATCGATTCCGCCATTCAGAAAAAGCGCCAGATCAAGATCATGTATCATCAAGTCCGATATGACATCGACATCGCTTATACGGCTGCTTAGCTTATTGGTTCTGGTAAAATCAATGTTAATGACATTGTTGTGTATATCAGTAATATTTTTCAGAGCCATTACCACCGGATTAAAGCGTTCAATAAAACCGACCTGGATTTTTAGGCCATTTTCTTCAGCATACAACTGGATATCTTTCGTACTTTGAAGAGAATGAGTCAATGGTTTTTCAACAAATATATTTTTGACATGTTTGCCAGCCAGCTTGATATAATCTGCATGTGTCACAGTTGGTGTACAGATGACAACTGCATCTACGGATTGGAGATCCGTTTCAAGGTCTGTAGATACTTTGACGTCGAATTTTTCTGACAACCGAGCAGCCTGTTCATGGTCAGTATCATAGATAAATTTCAATGAGACGGAATTGAGAATTGATAAAACTCGTAAGTGGTTCTGCCCCATGTTTCCAACACCAAGCAGGCCAAACGATATTTGTGATTTGTTCATGATCATCCTTCTTGCTGCACTATTTTCTGTGGCCCATTTTGTTGACATATCCTTCATGCTTTGCCGGTGTTCCCATGACCAGGGAATAGGGCGCCACATCCTTTGTGACAATGCTGCCTGCAGCCACCATGGCATATTCCCCTATTTCGACCCCGCAAACAATGGTTGAATTGGCACCTATGCTTGCACCTTTTCTGACATAAATTGGCACTATTTCCCAGTCATTGTTAAAGGCCCGGGGATATTTATCATTGGTAAAACTTACATTGGGACCGACAAAAACATCATCTTCAATGTGAACGCCATGATAAATGGAGACGTGATTTTGAATTTTGCAATTATCACCGATTGTCACTCCGTGATCAATGTAGACATCCTTGCCAATGATACAATTTGAACCGATTGTTGCATTTTCCCGAATTTGAACATTGACCCATATCTTGGAATTTATACCTATTTCTGCTTTCGGGGAAACAATTGCTGTTTCATGTATAAATATTCCGCTCACTGTTCTTGTCTCCAGGTTAATAGTTGCAACTGAATATTCTTTGTGGGAAATACTATTAATTAGCTGTCAGTCTGAACCGCCTGCCTGATTATTGCAGCTATCTTGTCGACAAGTT
>Ga0111149_1021_pt1 | contig 24253 bp, 24 predicted proteins | sample DeeMarSeWOR28_12_FD_80400 | JGI IMG/M metagenome (GOLD analysis project Ga0111149, IMG submission 80400) | Desulfobacterales bacterium SG8_35_2
CATTTTCAGTTATAATTGTCGGCGCCGGACCGGGCGGACTCACCTGCGCCAAGCTGTTGGCCGAACACAACATTGATGTTCTGGTGCTGGAAAGAAAACCGGTTGCAGGTCCCAAGGTGTGCGGCGGCGGCATTACCTGGGCCGGCCTTATCAAACGTGTTCCCGAACATCTAATTGAAGGCGCATTTCCTCGGCAATTCATCAAATCCAATTATCAGCAAACCATCATACGGGCTGCTGACCCGATTGTTGCCACTGTCCGGAGGGAAGTTCTGGGCAATTGGATGTGTCGCCAGGCCCGGGAAGCAGGGGCAGTAATAAAAACCTCCTGCCTGGTCCGCAAGATAACCCCTGACACTGTTGAAACCAGTCAGGGAGTTTTCGGTTACCGTTATTTAATAGGGGCTGACGGCTCCGGCTCATTGGTGCGCAGGTATCTGAAGCTTGCGACGGTCAGTATCGGTACAGGCATTCACTTCCAGGTCCCGGGGAATTTCAAAAACATGGAATGGCACCTTAATGACACCCTGTTCAAAAATGGTTACAGCTGGATTTTCCCTTACAGGTGTGACGCCTCCGTGGGCATTTATGGTGCAAGACCTTATAATAATCCCGGCCAAATGCTTTACAGCCTCAGAAACTGGGCAGATACTCAGGAAATCCCTTTAGCAGGGTTAAAGCCAAAGGCCGGGCTCATTAATTTTGATTACCGTGGCTGGCATTTCAACAATATAATGCTTATAGGTGATGCAGCAGGACTAGCATCCGGGCTGACCGGTGAAGGTATGTATCCGGCCCTGGTGTCCGGTGAAACTGCGGCCCGGGTTATCATAAACCCGGATTACAAATGCACCGAACTGCAGCGTCTTATAAAAAAACAGCAAAAACACCGACGCATTGTTGAATTTTCTGCAAAAAACAGGTTTGTTAACATTGCAACGATGGAGATACTTATCCTGGCACTGCGGATGGGTTTTATACCCTTCAGCATGCTGGAGATGGCTGACTGAACAAGGAACATTCAATGAACAGTGAAGAACAAAGAACGAAACGAAAAAACATCCTCATTTACAACCTGATATTTGTTGTCATCTGCGCGGGTCTTTTCATATTTCTCTGGAATGCGCCGGAGGAAACCACCAAACATCTGCCCAATGATGACGATCATGCAAAATTCATGAAGATGGACAAAAAAGAAGCGGAAAAATTCTGCGAAGAATGCCACTCCCCTGATGGTGTGGCCCCGCTGCCCGAAGACCACCCGCCCAAGTACCGCTGTCTCTTCTGTCACAAAAGGGACCAGTAGGAAAGACAACTGATTCCCGGTCTGTGCTTCCTATTCACTTTGCAAACAGGGCATTGAAAAACCAACAAAAAAGCCTCCCGCAATGGCAGGAGGCTTTTTTTTGTATTTTTTTTTAATTGAATTTCTACCGCCTGATGGCCACACCGCTGCTGTTGGCATACATCCACATTCTCGCTCCCGGATGCTCTGCCGGGATGAAAATTGATCCATCCAGAATGCCATTATCCAGCCAGTCAATGGCATCAAAGACCATGCGCCTGGCATAGATTGGGTTATGCAGATAACCGCAGGGATCTCCCTCCGAAAAGTACTTCCAGTTCTGCAAGGCACCGTAGGCATCAAGCGGAACGGTCTCATAGTTTGCGTTCACATCAGTGTCGAGATAATTCGTGACAGTATTCGTTACATACTTGCCAAGTAATGCAACCGAATCATCCTGGCCTTGCTTCAATGAAACAAGATTTTCGGTAATTGCGTTGTGACATGTATCGCACAATGCTTGGTTAGTAACAGCCGTAAGGATTCCTCCATCGTCATATTCTGCAGCCGCAAAGGTGTGGTTCTCATCTGGCATATGGCAGCTCACACAGGGACCTGCCCCGGATTCCGGTGAATCATTGCTAAGCCCTATTTTATTATGAAAATATAGGGAGCTGTAGTCCAGACCTGCGAATTCATAGCCGATGTGGGTGATATCGGTAAATATTAAAGCACCTCTTGTAGGGCCATGTCCCTGAAAACTGGAAGAACGCTCGGAGTTGATAATAGTATCAGTATTTCCGAGCCCCCCGTGACAGGCAACGCAAACCGTTGATTTACCAATATCCGGGATGGTGCTGAATAATTCGTCATTGCGATCATACAATGGCAGAGCATTGCCACCGTTGCGCAAGGCCCCTGTATTATTTTCATGACAACCCCAGCAATAAAGCAACTCATTCTGCCCTGAGCCGGTCGCAGCTGTCCAGCCTTCCAGGTGTGAAAAATCGTTTGTCGCACCGCTTAAGTCATAATTATGGGGATCTGTCAAATAGTTTTTAAGGCCGGTGGCAGAATGGCATCTCTGGCAGTGCCCGCGGTCTGCAGTATTGTCCCAGTCATAATCTGGCCATGAATAATCCTCACCACCAACACCTGCTTTTTTGACATTATAGATATCCTGAAATGTGCCATGCAGAGGATCACCAATGACAGCCGCAGCACTCTCTTTTTGGATGATGATCTGACCTCCATGTCCCGATTCAGCCCACTGCAGGTTTATGGTAATATCAGCAGCATGGACATTATGACAGTCACGACAGGGCCGCTCCCGCTCCGGATCCATGGTATAGCCTTCAATAAAAGCAGCGGTTGTCGGATCATCGTAATGTGTGGTGGCAATCACCTGGTTCCACCTTTTGCCATGATAAATAAGGTCTCCGTTAAAACCATCCGTAGAATCAGGATCAGCAAGATTATCCGGGTCGCTGAATACAACTGCGTTGTGGGGCTGATGACAGGTGGTACAGGTTGCATACTCCGCCGAGGCGTCAAATACACCTCCGGAAAATTCCAGCTCTATCGCACCTTCACCCAGCAGCAGTTCCCCGGCCTCATGGGGATCATGGCAGGTACGGCACTGGATGGGGGACACATCACCAGGAATCGGGAAGGTTTGATTGTAGAGTTCGTCTACTGTATGGACATTCCTGTAGAGGCGGCCGCCTTCATCATTATGGCATTTTACACAGATGGTTACATTACCATTCCCTGATTCAGCATGGGGTGAGGCCAGGTAATCCTCGAAAATTCCCTTAGCCTCAGGATGATATGGCAAATGGTTTTCCGGCAGTTCATCATTGTGGCATTGACCGCAGACCTCATAATTGGGGGTAGAATCGGGCATGGGGCCAATGCCCCAATGTCCGATCTCATCATCGGTTTCCGCGCCCGTTCCATGGCAGACCTCGCAGGTTACAGCCGCCAGGCCTTCAGCCGGCACGTCAGCCGGGTTTACATAGGGCTCAAGAAGGGAACCGTCACCTATGGGGTCATGACAGCCCAGACAATTGGCTTCTGACGCTGCATTGATATGATCACTGTGGATAACATGGGCCCCCTGAAGATATCCCTGCGTAAGCTCCTGACTCCAGGGAAATTCCAGATGACAATTGACACATAACGCTGCCCCGACATATCCTGCAGCAAAAATTTCCTCCTGCAGATCACTTCCATAGGTATCACTTCCTCCGGAATCCGTGCTGCTGCAGCCCCATAATGGTATCAAAAAAAGTGTTGCAGCCAGCAGGATCAGTCTCTTTGAAACCATTGTACTCTCCTCAATATGTATGCATATACAGTAGCATTAATGACATTTTCTGCAGGTTCTGTTGTCACTGGCATCCTGTAATCTGTCTTTCATATCACCCCAGTCCTTGGGATGCGGGTTCACACGGAGACCTGTTCGGGCGCTGTGACAGGTCAGACATATATCACCTTCAGGGTGGCAGGCCTGGCAGGTGACCAGGTTCTTTCTTGCCTCCCGGGCATGGCTGGAAGACCATTGATGGGCCGGCAGCACGGAATTGGGATGGCACTGCTGGCACATATCTTCTGTAAAGGTTTCATGGGGGGTACCGACAACCTCAAGCATGCTCCAGCCCTTACGGTGTGATGCGATAGCAAGGTCTTCCGGGGCAAAACGGGCATGGCAGTCAACGCAAAACTTGTTTTCATGACAGGAGGAACAGAGCTGTGGGTCAGTACGCGCTGCAATGGGATGTGTGACATGAAAGTCAGAACGGTGGACATTGACCATGTTGTTCCCGATCTCTCCCATTTCGTCGGCAAATCCGGACTTGTGACATTCCATGCAGTATGACTGCTCATGACAGACTGAACAGTCGACACTGCCGCTTTTGGCAGGAGCCCTGTGGTTCATAGCCCATACAGGGCCATGGGTCTTGATGCCCGGAAAAACAATCTCAGGATAAAAATCTTCCTCGTGGCACTCCAGGCACGCCTCTTTAGCCGGGGTTATGATCTTGTCATCCGGCTTGTGGCAGTAAAAGCATGTCGGCTCTTCATCGAGGAATGCCTGATGTTCAACGTGATTGAATTGGACTGCCAGGGCAGACCCCAAGAAGAAATATAGCCAAACAATTGTCCAAAGGATTAAGCTGCGTTTCATAGCTGGTCTCCTGTTAAAAACTTATGTTGAAGCGGACCCGACCACGGTAATATTCATCCCAGAGGTCACTGGAGGCCCGTTCCACTTTCAGCTGCACATTCACCCTGTTGGTAAAAAAATATGTGCCATACAACCAGAAAAGGTCGCTGGTTGTTTCATCTTCGTTGTTTTCAAAATCAATGCGGCGGTCAAGGACATCCACATTAGCACCCACGCCTGCCTGGAGTTTCTTGCTGAACATCCAGGCGGCCCGGGCCTTGACCCCCCTGAGGTTCTGGCCGTCATCATCATTGCGGTATACCACCGTGAGATAGCCGGAAAAATTCCTCCTCCTTATTTTCTCAATCCCCGCTTCAAAAACATCCGCGTCAGAAAATTCTTCATAGAATTCATGGCTGTAGCGGCCAAAAGCCCGCAATCCTACCGCAATATTGTAGGCGTATTCAGCCATGAATTCCTGGTATTTATCAACTGCAAATACGGAATAGATTGAAGTGGAGGTAAAAACCGGCAGAGAATACAAATACTCGGTCCGCAGGTTCCACTTGGAGCTCTTATAATATTTGGCACCAGCAAGGAAATAGCTGACAGCGTTATTTAAATAATTAAACTGAAACTCGGAATAAATGTTGATGAGGTTTTCTCTATCATAATCAAGATCAATTCCGATCAATTCCTTTGCCAATTCGGATTCATCCCATTTCTGCATATAGGAAAGACCGAGATTCAGCCTGTTTTGCAGAAAGAGACCATACACTTCAGCGCCCCACAGCAGATCATCCTTGTCATAACTCTCATAGTAAGTTGCATCGCCACCGCCGAAAAACCGGAAATTCAAAGGACCCACATTATTAAATGTAATATCCAGGCCATCCATGACTGAGGCACCAGCAGTCGTAACCACAAACTGCCTGCCAAATCGGAAATCAACCCTGCTGTCGAAAACACCTTGTTTTTCCAAAAAGGCATAATATAACCTACTGTCCACATCAACCACATCCTGGGTATCAGAGGCCAGTCTGCCGTAGCCTTTGAAATTCATACCACCATTGCCAAGGTCCCGAACATTTAACAGGATATACTCATAAATCGGCAATGCCGTTTCATCGCTGGGGTCATCAAACCATTCGATGACCGTACTGGACCTGCCTGAAAAAGAGGCCGCCTGAACTTTAGCAAGAGGAATCGTGCACAGGAGAACTAAGGTGAAAAAAACTAACAACATCTTGCCTACTTTCATTTCGACTCCTTCAATTACTGTTCCTGTGGAGAATTGAAGCTCTGTTGAAAAGTTTTACTTTTGTGCTTTCTTTAAAATTATCGTGCGCGGCGTATAAATTACATTATCCAACTATAATTACAAGAGGATTACACATAACAATGAATAATTCCTCATAGTAGTAAACTTCCTTACTGCTGCTGCCGACCTTTTTAACCTTACTGATATGAATTCTTCTCGTGTATACAATGCTCCCGAATTCCATGGCTCAACTTGCCAGCGTTCTCTCTTTCTGCGCCATTACGCTTGACAAAACAGACTGTATCATTATAAGCAACAAACTTGATCCGATCATTTGCCAATTTCTTTTTTCAGCGGGAAGAGTTTGAGAGTGAAATTATACAGAAAAATACTAAAAAATAGATTTAGTCCCCGGCTGAGCCTTGCACTTATCAGTTTGTTCCTCTCTCTGTCAAACCTTGCCCCCAATGCAATGGGACAGGAAATTCCCTGCCTACACAATTCTTATGTCCTCGGCATGTCCACTGTTCTCTCAGGTCCTGTTGCCCACCTTGGCACAAACATGCGAAACGGTGTCTTGGCGGCATTGAAAGAAATCAACATGCAAGGAGGGATCCAGGGAAAAAGCCTTTGTCTTATTGTTCTTGATGACGGCTATGACCCTGAAAGGACCGTACCCAATATGCACAGGCTTATCGAGGAGGAAAATGTCCTGGCTGTCATCGGCAATGTCGGCACACCGACTGCAATTGCCGCAGTTCCAATTGCCAACCGCAACCATCTTCCTTTTTTTGGCGCCTTCACCGGGGCCGGTATTCTACGCCGGATCCCGCCTGATCATTACGTGGTAAACTACCGTGCCAGTTATGCAGAGGAAACCGCGGCCATGGTGCAGGCTCTCATAACATACGGAAACCTGCAGCCAAATGAAATTGCCTTTTTCACCCAAAGGGATGCATACGGTGATTCAGGTTTTGTCGGCGGCATAGCGGCACTGAAAAAAAACGGCCTGAAAGATGAAACGCAGATCACCCATGGCCGTTATGAACGAAACAGTCTGGCTGTTGAAAACGCTTTAGCAGATATACTCCTGGCCGATCCTGAACCCAAGGCTGTCATTATGGTTGGGACCTATGCACCCTCGGCAAAGTTCATCAGGCTGGCCAGAAACTATGGTCTCAAATCCCTGTTCCTTAATGTTTCATTTGTCGGAGCTGCCCCCTTAGCCCAAGCGCTTGGTATTGAGGAAGATGGAGTTATTGTGACCCAGGTAGTACCACACCTGGACTCACCACTGCCGATTGTGCAGGATTTCCACAAAGCACTCCATCGCTTTAATCCAGCAATAGCTCCCACATTCGGAGCCCTGGAAGGCTACATAACAACCCGCATTTTCCTACAGGCCTTAAAAACCCTGACTGGTGAAATTACCCGGGAATCCATTATTGCGGCACTTGAAAACCTGGGCCAGTTTGACCTGGGGTTTGATGCTCCGCTTAAACTCTCCAAGTACGAACACCAGGCCAGCCACCAGGTCTGGCCGACCATTATTCGCAATGGGGAAGTGCAACCCTTTGACTGGAAACAGCTAAAACAAATACCATGAAAACGCAACCAGCAGCTAAAATCAGAGAAGGGAACCCCATAAAACTTGTCTGGCTCATTACACTGCTCAGTTTCTCAGTCGGCGTATTCATGGTCTATCTCGTCTGGTCAACCCTCACAGGCATCCGAACTGAAAGGGAGGACTTATTTGAATTCAAGGAAAACATAATCTCCATTCAAACAAAACTGGAAAACAGTTTAGCCGAACAAAAATCTGAATTGGCTGATCTGCTGGAGTCCAAGGTCAACAATAAAAACCAGGTGGAAGATTACCTTCTTATTAACCTGATACAGGATTACCGTCGGGCAGTTTCAGATCCGGATCTGATTCCCGCCTTTGATGAGCTTGAGAGCAGTATAAATTCTCTTCTCATTATAAAAAATAAATTAACCTGGTGGGCAAGTGCATACAGCAGAACTGTTCCCAGAATCGCTCCAGCCAGAAAAGAGGTGGAATCCATTCTTTCCAGGATTTTGGAGACAGTGGACAAGGCTGAGGGTCAGCAGCGTCTTGAACGGGCTGTTAAAATACGTGCCATAAAAGGAAATACGTCTCAAGGTATAAAACAGGTTGATACAGACATAATCAGTGAACTTGCAGAGCCAAACGTTTTCTCCATCATACGCCGCGATATTACTGATCTGGTGCAATTGAGTGAACGTCTGCACGCTGTTTCCGAGGCAGACAACCTCGCTGATCTCAAAGATAATAGAATACGGACACTGCTGGCAAGGGTCAGAAAAAATACCCAGCTATCAGAAGGAGAGAAATCCTCTGAAAAAAATCAACTGTACAGCTTGCTTGATGATTACGAAACAGCGATGTTCGGCCAGGGATATTCAATTGATAATGACCACCAGACAATCGTCCTGGGCTATGATGGAGAATACGGCCTTATCCTTGACCGGTTGAAAATGGAGGCTGAGAAAGCAAGCCTTCAGTCTGAAGCCAATCGGATATATGACAGGCTTGGAACGACGTTGAACGATGTTACAGGCAGGACGAATGTTTTAACCCAACAGGAAGTTTTAAAAGTTGAAAAAATACTGGGACAGACATGGCGGACCATGGTGATCATCTGGATTGTCACCAGTTTGATCTATGCAATGCTGGTCTATGAAATTATCATGGCTGCCAGGCATCAGATTAAAGCCATAGAGGATTCCAATATTGAACTGGAAGAAATGGCCGATGAGCTGAAAAAATCGGAAGAGAGGTTACACCGCCTTTCCTCAGATCTTTTTTCCGTGCAGGAAAACGAAAGAAAGAGGATATCTTTTGAGCTGCACGATGAATTGGGGCAATCAATGGCAGCATTGAAACTGCAGGTTGGGTCCATTGCCAGAAAACTGGGCGACGCCGATCCTGAAGAATTACGTCTGGTTTGTGATGAAATGCGGGGCAACATAAACCAGATAATTGAAAATGTTCGCAGATTGGCCAGGGATCTCAGCCCGGTAGTGCTGGATGACCTTGGTTTGCAGGCGGCAATTGAATACCTTGTGAATAATTTCGCAAAAATTTATAATGTTGAAATAAAATATCAGCAGGCAGATATAAATCACTTATTCAATGAAGATTCGCAGCGCATCATTTACCGGATTCTTCAAGAAGCATTGACCAATATCGGCAAACATGCCCAGGCAAAACATGTTTCACTTTTCATTGAGGAAGAGGACCGCGCTGTCCGATTTACAGTAAAAGATGACGGTCGAGGCTTTAATGTTCAGAAAACTTTAGACAAAAAAGATACTGAAAGAGGTATGGGGCTTGCGGCTATGTCAGAGCGGGTCAGGATTCTGGGAGGTAAAATTAACATTGTAAGTCGTCCCGGAATAGATACCACTGTTACATTTACTGCCCCCATCAAATAAGATACAAATATAAAAAATCTCGCAGTCATCAACGGGGCCTTATACAATTAATACAGCACGGGCGCAGTACCTGTCCGTCGAGTAGTTTTACGAGACCGACAAATAACAAGGAGAACGAAATGGCACAATGCAAAATTGTCCTGGCAGATGATCATGTCCTGATCCGGCAGGGTCTGAAAAAACTGATCGAGGAGAACAAATCTCTTGAGGTGGTCGGTGAAGCAGGTGACGGACTTGAACTTCTCGACGTCCTGGATAAAATTGTACCTGATTTAATCATCCTCGATATTTCCATGCCGCAACTCCGAGGTATTGAGGTAATTAATGAAGCAAAAAGGCTCTGTCCAGAAGTAAAAATTCTCATGATAACCATGCATAAGAATGAACAGTACTTTCTTTGTGCCATGTCCGCCGGTGCAGATGGGTATCTTTTAAAAGAAGACTCTGATAACGAATTGCTGCATGCTATTGACGTGGTGATGCACGGTGACATGTATATTTCGCCTCATCTGGCTGAAGAATTTTCAGATGATGTCATCCGCTCCTACCGCGAAAAGGGTGTGTTCCCATGTGAAACCCTGACAAACCGTGAAATAGAGGTATTGAAACTTGTGGCAGAGGGACTGACCAGCAAGGAGATAGCAGAGCTTTTATCCATAAGCATCAGGACAGTGGAACATCACAGGGCAAACCTATTGAAGAAGCTTAATCTCAAGAATACGGCAGACCTGATAAAACACGCCATTCAGAATGGCTTTATCCACACCGCAGATTAAAAGTTAACCCGGGTGAATTCATGGCTCCATATCCCAAGAACTATGATTGGCTGACGGCGAAATTCAACAAAGTCATACAGAACCATCAGGAACTCGGTAAAGCCGTACGTGAAGCCGGTCCGATAAATGACAAGAATGCCAACCTAATCCAGCTTGCAGCTGCTGCCGCTTCCAAGGCAGAAGGAGCCGTGCACTCTCACGTGAAAAGAGCACTGGATGCCGGGGCAACGCCAGAGGAGATATATCATGCCATTATTCTACTGACCAGCACTATCGGCTTTCCGGCTATGGCTGCAGCCCTCTCATGGGCAAGAGACATTCTTGAGGATTAAGAAAGCGATGACGAAGGAAAACCACATATCCCTTACCCCTGAAAAGCAAGATGAACTTGAGACTCAGTTATACAGGGCGTCCAAAGAAAATCGCATCCTTTGCTCCAGTGCTTTGGCAATTGCCAAATCCCTTAATATCCCCTCCAGTGAAGTTGGAAAAGTTGCAAATAAACTGAAAATAAAAATCAGTAAATGCCAGCTCGGCTGTTTTTAAAAGCCTTTCCTCCGATTCATCATTACCCATGAAATCTTCCCACGAAACACTTATTATTCGGATACAGGATGAATCTATTGAGGAGAGCACAGACCAGGTTGCCGCTGAAATAGGCTTCACCCTCATTGCCAATAATAAGCAGATTGTCACGCTGCTGTGCACGCCTGCTGAACTGGATGCCATGGCAATAGGCTTTCTGCTTTCTGAAGGTATCCTGCAAGATCGTAAATCACTGCTGAATGTGCAGGTTGATGAAAAAACCTTTACTGTTTCAGTTACTCTAGCAAATCTTCCCGATGACATTGATAATACTTTTCATCAAAAAACCGTAACATCGGGGTGCGGGCGCGGTATAACCTTTACCGATGTCGCTAGTCTTAAAGACTTATCTCCCAACAAAAGTCTTATACGCATTTCGTCGGCAGAAATACAAAATCTGCTCAAGGAATTCAGGTCCATTTCTCGACTATTTATGAAAACAGGTGGGGTGCATTCCGCGGCTCTGGCAGCAAGAAAAGGAATTCATCTTTTTGCCGAAGACATAGGTCGGCACAATGCTGTTGATAAATTGATCGGCAAGGCATTTCTGGATGGTATTCCGGTTGAAGATAAAATACTGCTTTCAAGCGGCAGGATCTCTGGCGAAATTATGACCAAGGTTATCCGCAACCGCATACCCATAATAATCAGCCGTACAGCGCCAACCTGCATGTCCATAACCTATGCAGAGGATCACGGTATCACCTTGATAGGCTTTGCCCGCGGCAATAGGATGAATATCTACACCCATCCGCAAAGGGTAGTCTTACAAAAAAAATGATTTTTTAGAACATTTGAGGATTAAAACTGATAGCGGATCGCTAAATGTTGATTGCTAATCGAATATAATGAACCTCTCAAATAAACAAACCCGGGATATGCTGGGTCGCTCTGATACTGTAAGCCTTAATGAGGCCCTGCTTCTCCTGCGGCAGCAACTGCCTCCGGGCCCAGCACAAAAAGTATCATTATCACTTGATGAAGCATTGGGCAGAATCTGTGCTATAAATATCTTTTCCCCTGAAAACCTACCGTCCCACCCGCGTTCAACCATGGACGGTTATGCCGTCAGAGCCCGGGACACTTTTGGTGCCAGTGAAAAACTGCCTGCCTACCTTGAAATAGACGGTGAGGTTTACATGGGCGAATTACCTGACCACGGTCCCAATCCTGGCGCCTGCTACCGTATAGCCACTGGCGGAATCCTGCCACCGGGAACTGATGCGGTAGTCATGTTGGAGCATACTGTTGCAATCGATACCAGTATGATTGAAGTTGTGCAGCCGGTCGCATCAGGTGCTCATATCATTAACACGGGAGAAGATATTGGAGAACATGATATTTTGCTTTCCCAGGGGCACCGGATCCGGCCGCAGGATATTGGCCTCCTTGCCGGTGTGGGTCTGCTTACCATAGAGGTCTTTCCCAAAGTTCGAGTCGGCATCATTTCCTCCGGAGACGAGATAGTACCTTGTTCAGAGATGCCTCCACCGGGAAAAATTCGTGATATGAACAGTGTCAGCCTCGCAGCCCAGGTTCGGAAGGCAAACGCTCAACCCTTTTTCTATGGTATTGCATCTGATAAAGAAGAAGATTTGACAAGTATGATGCAGGAGGCAAAGACTGCCAACGATATTGTGCTTTTATCAGGCTCCAGCTCGGTTGGCATTAGGGATTTGGGAGAACAGGTTATAGAAAAAATGGGAGTGCCTGGTATCATTGTTCATGGCGTGGCTGTCAAGCCAGGCAAGCCTGTCATCATAGCCAGAGCTGGTGATTGTATGATTTTCGGCCTGCCGGGCCATCCGGTATCAGCTGCTGTAGCCTTTGACCTTTTTGTCCGTCCTGCCATTTGTCATCTCGCCGGCATGGCGGATGACGGTCTGCCTCAGTATCGGACGATGAAAGCGAGGCTCATGCGCAATCTGAATTCAGCCTCGGGGCGTACAGATTTTGTCAGGGTACAGATCAAAATCAGTGCAGACCGGAAGCCGGAGGCATATCCCATTCTGGGCAAATCCGGAGCGTTATCCACTATGGTCAGAGCCCACGGCTATATTGAAATTGCCGAAAAACTCCAGGGGCTCAAGGAAGGGGAACTTGTTGAGGTGGTGCTGTTTGATTGAAAAGACAAAAGTTGAATATTGAATTACTCTAATTTTCAGTTTTTCCCTTGAAACCTTGTGCCAATCGTCAGCAGTTTTGTATGCTGACACACCTTGAACCCTGGAAACCTATAAAAACAAATGACCCGCAATATTTACATTGACAACATGAATCTGGATGAGGCCCTGGATCTCTGGGAACGCAGTCTTTCCGAAGCCGGATGTCTAACTCCCATGGAGCCTGAAATTGTTCACGTTGACCAGGCCTTGGGACGTATCACAGCTGAACCCGTGTTTGCCGGTCTCTCCTCCCCTTTTTATAATGCTGCCGCCATGGACGGCATTGGCGTTCGTTTCCAGGATACCATCGGTGCCAGCGAATCAACCCCGGTCAGGCTCTCTCTGCACAAGCAGTTTGAATGGGTCAACACAGGCAATGTTCTGCCGGCAGCATTCAATGCCGTTATTATGGTCGAGGATATCCAGCCCATTGATGACAACACCGTGGAGATCATCACGCCGGTCACTCCATGGAAGCATGTGCGCACCATCGGCGAAGATATCGTCGCAACCGAGCTTATCCTGCCGGACGGGCACAAGATCCGTCCCATCGACCTAGGCGCCATGCTGGCAACCGGTCTCACCAGGTTAAAGGTGCGAAAAATACCGACCGCAATAGTTATCCCAACCGGCAGCGAACTGGTACAGCCTGGTGATCCATTAAAACCCGGCAATATTATTGAATTCAACAGCCGCGTCCTGACAGGGTATCTAGCAGAATGGGGTCTGCGATCCCAACGAAGCTCCATAGTTACCGATAAACCTGCGGCTCTGAAAAAAGCCATCAGCGATGCTGTTGATAAATATGACTTTGTCATTGTTAATGCCGGAGCCTCAGCAGGATCGAAAGACCATACTGCCGGTGTTATTGCCGAACTCGGCGCTATTGTACTCCACGGTGTCAATATCAGGCCTGGTAAACCTGTCATTCTCGGCATAGTCAATAAAAAGCCTGTTATCGGTCTGCCGGGATACACGATCTCAGCGATGATCACTTTGAACCTTTTTGTCAAAAACCTTGCCGATTCATGTATAGGAGCCCAATCCCCTTCAGTAAAATTCCTTGAGGCCACTCTTGCCCGGCCACTTTCATCAAAGCTTGGCGTGGAGGAATTTATCAGGGTCAAGCTTGGCCAGGTGGGCGAAACCATGATGGCAACCCCGGCCGGCCGGGGTGCCGGAGCCGTTATGTCCCTTGTGCAGGCGGACGGCATCCTCAGAGTGCCGGCACACAGCGAAGGCATAGGCCCTGGTGAAAAGGTAAACATAGAATTGTTGCGCGATGCGGATGAAATTGAAAACACCCTGGTCTTTATCGGCAGCCATGACAATATCCTTGATGTGCTGGCCAACCTCCTGCACAGACTGCGTCCTATATGCCGCCTTTCCTCAGCCCATGTCGGCAGCATGGGAGGCATAATGGCGATTCGACGCGGCGAAGCACACCTGGCCGGCACCCACCTGCTTGATGAAAATACAGGTGAATACAATGTTTCCTTTATCAAGAAATTTCTGCCCGGGGTCCCCCTGCAGCTTATCAACCTGACCTACAGGGAGCAGGGTCTCCTGGTTCCCAAGGGTAACCCACTGGCCATCAAGGGCTTTGAAGACCTGACACGAAAAGGGATACGTTTCATTAACCGGCAGCGCGGGGCTGGCACCCGGCTGCTTACCGATATGTACCTGAAGAGGCTCAAAATACAGCCTGAGCAAGTCAATGGGTATGAACGCGAGGAATACACCCACATGAACGTGGCATCTGCCATTGCCAGCAACAATGCCGATACCGGGCTGGCTATCCGGGCATCTGCCGTAGCACTTGACCTGGACTTTATCCCTGTGGCCCAGGAACGCTATGACCTGATACTGCCTAAAGTCTTTCTTGATGATCCCAAGGTACTTGCCCTGCTGCAGACTATCAGAGGCAACAAGGAATTCCAGCGGACAGTTGAAAACCTTGGCGGCTACGACCTGCGCGACTGCGGCAGTGTCATGTTTGAGCAGTAAACTCTTTTTCGGCAAAAAGGCACCTTATACAAATGCTATCCTTTCTTTTCACTGGAACTATTCTTGGCCTCTCGGCCGGATTTGCTCCTGGTCCCCTGCTGGCTCTTGTTATTACCGAAACCCTGCAGCATGACATTAAAGCAGGGGTAAAGGTTGCTCTAGCGCCAATCCTCACAGATCTGCCGATTATAATTTTCACCCTGTTTGTCCTGGCAACATTATCACGCTTTCAGCCCATACTCGGAGTTATTTCAATACTCGGCAGTTGTTTTATAATCTACCTGGGAATGAAAAATATTGTGACTCAGGGAGTAAACCTTCAACAGGATGCCAGCCCTGGTCGATCCTTGCAAAAAGGTATTCTCGTAAATGTTCTGAGCCCTCACCCATACCTGTTCTGGTTTTCTGTGGGCGGCCCGACAACCATAAAGGCCATGGGAGTAAACCTGATTGCTGCAATTTCTTTTGTTGGCAGCTTTTATGTGCTTCTTGTTGGCTCCAAGATTGTCCTTGCTGTTCTGGTTGGCAAGTCCCGTTCTTTCCTGCAGGGGAACACCTACATTTTCACCATGCGCTTGTTAGGATTTATTTTGCTCATACTGGCCGGTTTTCTCTTTCGGGACGGCCTTTCCCTGCTCAACATTTTCTGAATTGCAGAACACCTTTTTCAGAACCATTCTATTTCCTGGGGATCATACAATACACGTACCTTTTTACCAGGAAACAGCCTGAGCATTTCAACCTTGCTCCGGTCCAAACGTATGGTAATGACCAGTTCAGCAACTTTTATGGCTGTTTGGACCGTTGCACCGTTTCTCTCAAGAAACAGACGAATAACAAATCCGTTGAGCATCCTGCGATTTTCCTGCTGCAGGTCATCCATACCGGGCAAAGTCATTTTCAGCCTGGATGGGTCCAGGACTGCCATTTGTTTCCCCTCTTCAGGTTTTGGGGCGAATAAGATCTGACCATCATGCAGCTCTTTCAGCAGCAGCCCCTCTGAGCCAATGCGCCAAGGGCCGTAAACTGCGCAGCCGAGCCCGCCTTTAAAAAGCCTGCCATGCAACAGGTACAGAACAGAATCGCAAGTTTCATACAACCACTGCCAGTCATGAGTTGCCACTACCAGGGTGGTGCCCCACTCTTCCCGGGCCTGCAGGGATGCCTTCCTAATAAGACGGGCGCTGTAGGCATCAACGCTGGCAGTGGGCTCGTCAAGCAGGAGTACACTCGGCTTAAGAATCAGCCGTGCGGCCAGAGCCACCCGTTGAGCCTCTCCCCCGGATAGGGCCTGCGATTTTCGCCTGACGAAATGTTCAGGTTCCAACCCTACCAGTGTTAATGCTTCCGCTACACGATTCTTAAGATCATTGGTATCGCCCCTGATTTTCAAGCCATAGGCAATATTATCAAAAACAGAACGGTGCAGGAGATACGGTTCCTGAGGAAGAAGGGTTATCCTGGAACGAACAATGTTGGAAAAAGGTGCAACTTTTAGCCCCTGAAACAGGATAGTACCATATGATGGGACTTCCAGAAAACTGAGAAGTTTAAGCAGGGTCGATTTGCCGCTGCCGTTCGGCCCGATAAGGCCTGTTATGGATGCAGACGGGATAGCCAGATTTTCAATGGAGAGTACCTGTTTGTCTCCGTAAAAATGGTCAGTGTCCCGGATTTGATAGAGATACATTTCAGTTCTTCCTCCGCAACCATGCCAGGGAAATATTAACGGTCAAGGCAATAAGCAGGAGGACCAAACCCAGCGCAATACCTGTGCCGAATTCTCCCTTGCCTGTTTCCAAGGCAATGGCCGTAGTAATGGTCCGGGTATGCCACTTTATATTCCCTCCCACCATCAGGGAAATTCCAACTTCAGTCAATACTCTACCCGTAGCTGTCACAGCTGCGGCTAGTATGCCCAACCTGACCTCCCACAATGTGCTGACCGCAATCTGTCGCCGATTAGCCCCCAAGGACATGAGGGCAACGGGCAAATTACGATCTGCTGCCTCTACAGCCGTAGCCGTTAGGGCAACGACAATGGGCAGGGCTAAAATCGCCTGGCCCATGGCAATGCCGGGTATGCTGAAAATGAGACCCATTTCGCCGAAGGGACCATTCCTGGTGAGCAATGCATAGATGACCAGGCCGATAAATACAGTGGGTAATGACAGGAGGGTATCAACAATTATACGAAGCTGTCTCTTCAACCTGAAATCAAAATATCCCAGTAGGTAGCCAAGAGGTATGCCCAAAAGCAAGCTTGCAGCCATGGCCATTGTTGAAGCACGCAGGGTGGTGCTGATTGCTGAATAGGTTGCCGGATCGCGATTGACCAGTAGTGCTATGGCCTGGGAAAAACCCTCTTGGATGAAATCCATTCTTATTCCTTGCCTGCATTGGGTGTGAAAAGCGGTTTGCCGAGCAGCTTGAATTCACCGATCTGCTTCTGTACCTGGCCACTGGCGAGCCAGGCGGCAAAAATCTGGGCCTGGTCATATTTGACGCTGGGGCAATGGGCAGGATTAACCGGGATGATGCTGTACTGATTCAGCAGGTCAGGATCACCTTCAACCAGAACAGCAAGATCAGGATTGTTTTTGGCAACAGACTCATACTTGATATAGGTCCCGCGATCGGTCAGGGTATACCCATTCAGTTCCGCAGCCACATTAATGGTTGCCAGCATGCCCTGACCGCTCTGCCTGTACCATGGCTCCTTCTCAGGTATCGTTACATCGGCAGATTTCCAGAGAGATTGCTCTTTTTTATGGGTCCCGGAATTGTCCCCCCGGCTGACAAAGACATTACCTGAGGATCTTATGACCTGCAGCGCTTCGGATACATTCCTGCCCTTGATCCCTGCCGGATCCTCTGGAGGTCCTATCAGAACAAAATCATTGTACATTATTAACCTGCGGTCTATACCGAATCCCTTGTTGACAAAATCGATCTCAGCCTCCGGGGCATGGACCAGAAGGACATCAACGTCGCAGTTTTCTCCCAGCTTCAGGGCTTTGCCGGTGCCGGTCGATATCCAGCGTATCCCTATGCCGGTTTTTTCCGTAAAGGCCGGCATAAGATACTCCAGGAGCCCTGTATTATCGGTGCTTGTTGTTGTGGCCATCAGAAGTTCCTTCCCGGATTCTTCAGCCTGTACCGGAACTCCTGCAAGGAAGATTCCACAGCCAAGGAGGGTCATGCCAAATAAAAGGAGGAATACTATGTTCCTCATAGAGTTCATTTCTTCCATTTTATTACCTCCGTCGACTGTTTTTACTCGTTGTATGTGCCTATTGCAAAAAAAATCAGTTTCTCACTCCAATGATATTTTGAAGTTCAAAACTATGCCTAAAATATGGAATTATGTCAATATTGACACACTGTAACATTTTGCTATTTTTAAATAAATCGTTACAAAATGGCCATCAAGATGAAAAAAAGAAAATGAATTTGTGGTACGTTCGAATATCTTCTTTAAGACGTATAACGTAATAAAATAGTACAATTGAGATTCTCACCGGTAGAGCATTACTGCTGAAATAACATTATATGTTTTGCAATACATTGCAAAACTTAGGACTCTTTTTCCAAACTTCGCAAAAAGGGACTGATTGTCAAGCCCTGAACCAGGATGGAAAACACTACTATTCCGTAGGTTATCGCCAGAAGGACATCACGCTCCCCGCTGACCGGTAATGACAGAGCCAGGGCTATGGAGATGCCGCCGCGCAAACCTGTCCAGGTAAGGATCTTGACCACATGTGGACTGAAGGACCGGTAGTGCTTTAAGAGGTTAATGGGAACTGATACACTGACCAGACGGGCCGACAGGACAATTACTATTCCTATAAGAGCAGCGGCCAGATTCAACCAGCTGTAGTTTAAAACCATGACCTCGAGGCCAATAAGCAGAAACAGGACGGCATTGAGGACCTCATCGGCCAGTTCCCAGAAGGTATCAAGATTCTGCCTTGTATCTTCTGACATGGCAAGACTTCTGCCATGATTGCCGATGAGAAGGCCGGCAACCACTACACAAATGGGAGCGGAGAGATGTAGTGCATCCGCCAGGGCATACGAACCCGTAACCAAACCCAGAGTAATCAGAATTTCGACCTGGTAATTATCCACCTGTTTCAGCATCCGGTAGGCAATCATCCCGGCCCCAAAACCAAGCAGGCCTCCGCCTACAGCCTCCTGTATAAAAAGCTTCAATATACTGAAAACCCCGAAGTCCTGACCGCTGAATATTGTTTCCAGAATAATAAGAAAAATGACAACACCCACTCCATCGTTGAACAATGATTCGCCGACGATCTTGATCTCGAGGCTTTTCGGAACATCGGCCTTTTTGAGGATTCCCAGGACAGCTACCGGATCTGTCGGTGAAATCAGGGCGCCGAAAAGCAGACAATAGATGTATGATATATTGAAGCCTAAAAGGTTCAAGCCCCCCCAACTCAGGAATCCCACTATCAGAGTTGAGAGGACTACACCGGCAGTGGCAAGACCCAGAATAATTCTAAACTGCTGCCGCAGGTCATTGATGTTGACATGCAGGGCTCCGGCAAAAAGCAGAAAGCTGAGCATACCGTGCAGAAGGGTCTCATCAAAATCGATCTGAATAAGCATCGTAACAGCCCATTGCTTTGATTCAGGTACAATTCTGCTGATTGCAAGCAGGAAAACCGAAAAAAGCAGGCCGATCAACATTACGCCGATGGTATTTGGCAGCTTTAAAAAACGGTAATTGATAAAACTGAAAAAGGCGGAAAGAGTGAGCAGGACGGCAATTATTTCAAAAAGTCCCATACTCCGATCTCCCTGGAAAATGCAAAGGACCCAAGCTGTCTGACTGCATCATGAAAATGCACCGGGCCTGGGTCCTTTGGACTTGTATTTGTTGGGCTTTACGTTATGTGCCGATGATCTTGACTAGGACCCTCTTTTTACGGCCGCCGTCAAACTCACCGTAAAAAATCTGTTCCCAGGTGCCGAAATCCAATTTTCCTTCAGTGACGGCAACAACCACTTCCCGTCCCATTACCTGCCTCTTCAGGTGGGCATCGGCATTGTCTTCATACCCGTTATGGCGGTATTGAGAGACAGGTTCATGCGGGGCAAGTTTTTCAAGCCAGACCTCGTAATCATGGTGCAGGCCTGACTCATCATCATTTATGAAGACCGACGCGGTAATGTGCATGGCATTCACTAGAACCAACCCTTCACGCACCCCGCTTTCCTGCAAACATTCGTCCACCTTTGGCGTAATGTTTATAAAGGCACGCCGTGTAGGAACATTGAACCAGAGTTCTTTACGAAAGCTTTTCATAACAGGATCGCCTGCAGCTCAAAACCATGGATATGCAACAGTCATTTTTATTTTTTCTTAGCAAGTTCCTCATCTATGATCTGCTTGAAGCCGGGCAGACTTCTCTGCCTCAGCATGCGTCCATTAACAAAAATAGACGGCGTGCCCCGCACTCCTGCTTCTACGCCATCTTTGAGGTCACGCTGCACCATGGCCGAAAGAGCCGGATTCTGTCTATCCTGTTTGAACTGTTCCATATCAAGTTCAAGTGATTGTGCAATTTCCACAAATTTCTCTTCGTTGAGATTATTGTAGTTTTTGAAAAGCTCGGCGTGGAACTCCCAGAACTTATTCTGCTGAAAGGCAGCCAGAGAGGCTACTGCTGCATCCATGGCAGACTTGTGTATTCTTGTAAGAGGAAAATTCTTGAACACCAGCTTAACGTCGTTAGGATACTGCTCGAGCACCTGCTCGAGTAAAGGTTCAACCTTTGCACAGTAGGGTCATTGATAGTCACTGAACACGGCAATGACGACCGGGGCGTCTGCAGGCCCCTTGAACGGCAGCCCGGAGACATCAATATCAACAATAAAACTGATCTTGAGAACTTCAAGGGTGTTGGCTTTGCCGTCTGCAAGCAGAAGGAAATCACCGTTGGGTGAGGTGCCTATGCTCACCACCGAATCACTGACTTTCAAAGTGTCTTTTAGTGCGCCACTGCTGTCTAAAATAAGGATATTCCCACCCTCTGCCAGAATAAAGGTATATTTGCCATCGGCAGAAACAGTCATATCAATAGGCTTGGCCTCAAGATTAAAAGTTTTTGACGCCCCCTTCTCAACTTCTGCAAAGGCCAAGGCACAGAAGCTGAAAAGCAATGCTAAAATCATGATGCATACCACGCGGACCGAACGCATAATAAAAATCCTCCTTTGTGACGGTTAAATTATTACTACCCAGATTGCCATTCGCAAAAACACTTTAGCGACAACCATTACCCTGGGAATTACTGATTTTATCAGACAACGTAAGATATTATAAACAGTTTACGCTGTCATCATACTGCTGCAGCGTCAAGAAACTGCAATTTTCTGTGCCGCAGGAATTTGTCAGCCAGAATCTAATCAGCAGCAAGAGGACGATACCCTTTAACCCTTTTTGTAGCAACTTTTTTCCTGGATTATTTCACTTCCATAAGATGCGCATTCAAAGATAATATTTTTCCTGATAAGAGTCTTTCTTGCTGAAACGGACTGTATCGTTTACAATTTCATTACAAATTGAATTAAATGATACAGTGGTTGCCGGGGTTGCATACAATAGGTCTCCCATCCGTATCAGTCAGGATAGTAACTAGATATTATCGGGGACCTGTTGCTGCCTGTAAGACATTTTACACGTGCAGTAGAATGAGACCACTCTTTTGCTTACTGAAAATGTCCCAAACCATGAAAACCTTATAAATACATGAAAACCGCAATTTATATTTACTTTTTCTTTATCATTGCTGCCTCCCTACTGCTTTTAAATTCCTGCTCAGGGGAAGACACAAAAGCAATACGGGTTGGTGATGCCATTGCTTCATTTTCCGGCACCGACCTGCAAGGAAAAACTTTCACGCTCGCCTCCCAAAAGGGCAAACCGGTTATAATGCGTTTTTTTCTGCTCAACTGTCCTTACTGTAAGGCGGACACCCCTATTTTTAATACTTTTTACGATGAATACAGGAAACAAGGCCTTGAAATTGTCTATATCAATAATAACGGGGCCAACCCAGAAGAAGTAAACGAATTTGCCCGGGAGCTTCAAATTGATTTCCCTGTAATATTTGATCCGGAGGGCAAGATTGCCAAACAGTACAACGTCAAAGTACAGCCGCTGACCCTGGTTTTGTCTCCCGAACACAAACTGCTGGCCGCCCTTTTAGGGGGAGTAAGCGAAGCTGAACTTAACGAGCTGCTGAATCAATACTTGAAATGATTCAGGCAGGTTGGAGGAAAAATGAAAGCACGTCGAGTTGTTCTGCTGTTTATGATGGGTATCCTGCTGGTTGTATTTGCCCCAATGGCTTTTGCTGGCAATGAACCAACCGATACAATACCGGAACAGGCACGTTGCAGTGTCTGCGGCATGTTCGTCGCCAAATATCCGAACTGGCTGGCCCAGATACAGTATCCTGATCCTGCACAAACCAGGTTCTTTGACGGTGTGAAGGATATGATGGTTTTCTATTTCAATCCTGAACAATATAATGGTCCTTCACGAGAGACGATTAAGGATTTATTCGTAAAAGATTATTATTCGCTGAACTGGTTGTCGGCAACAGAGGCATATTACGTGATCGGCAGTGATATATACGGCCCCATGGGGCATGAACTTATCCCATTTGAAACCAGAGGGGCTGCGGAAACATTCAGTAAAGACCATCATGGCAAAGAGATCCTCACCTTTGATGAAATAACCCCTGAGCTTATCGAGTCTCTGAGGGAAGGCCAAAGGATGCGGTGATGCCTGAACTGAAACTTTCAGTCTTCCCAAGCAGAACACCCTGATCACTGGATTTTATTATCATGCGGCCTTCCCATATTCTCTTGACTCTTTTTCTCCTGCTCATCCTAATCGATACGGCACTGTATTTTCATGCCAAACGTCTGGCCATTACTCTCAAGGATGATCACGCTGTCCAAGCAATTGCAGTTGCCGGGCTCGGCCTCACTGACCTCTGTGTGGCCACTGAGGCACGTTATACCAGGCATCCTGCCGTGACGGACCCCATGGCTCCCTTTATGGACCATCCAGGAGCAATTGAACATTTCCCATCCGGTTCATTCTGGAATGCACCGATATACACGAACACTCGCTAAAACTGTTTACCCATGATCCCGAAAGGTTTGGAGAAACAAATTAATATCCTTGACTTTTCCCTCTCTTCCCTTTGGCGGAGAAAATTGAAAAATCTTGGAATTATGCTGGTATTCGGGGTGGTGATCTTTCTTCTGGGTTCCTTTCAGATGTTGACCGGAGCCTTGACAAATTCTGCTGAAGCGGTTCTGGGCAATACACCTGAAATCACAATACAGAAAATGTCAGCCGGCAGACAGGAGGCCATTCCAAGAGCATATATCGAAAAATTACGCTCAATTTATGGCATTCGGGCTATCATTCCCAGGATATGGGGATACTATTTTGATGAGTCGAACCTTGCCAATTTTACCATTTTGGCACTTGATTCCGATGCCATGCCCGCCGGCAACAAGCTCAATCTCACCCTGTCCCAAGGACATTTCCCTAAAGAAACTGAAACAGGTACAGTTGTCATCGGACGTTCGGTCCACAATATTCTCGGGCTTGGAACGCGCCGCATGTTTTCCTTTTTCAGGCCAGACCTTTCTTTGAAATCTTTCAATGTGGTTGGACTTTTTAGCCAGAAGACTGATCTCTTGACCAACGACCTCATATTTATGAATCTTGAAGATGCTCGGGATCTTTTTGCTCTGCCACCCTCAATGGTGACTGATCTCTGCGTCTATGTGGCAAATCCCGCTGAAATCGAAACTATTGCCAAAAAAATAGCCCTGCTGCTTCCCGACACCAGGGTTCTTACCAAAAACCAGATCCAGAAAACATATCAGGTAGTATTCAGCTGGCGCAGCGGATTTGCCTCAATCTGTCTTTTAACAGCTCTTGTTGCCTTTGCCATTCTTGCCTGGGACAAGGCTTCCGGGTTGTCCCCGGAAGAAAAACGAGAAATTGGCATACTCAAAATCCTTGGATGGGAAACCAGTGATATTCTGGCAGTTCGCTTCTGGGAAAGCATTCTTATATCAACCCTTGCTTTTATAATTGGCTGTACGGCAGCATATTTTCATGTGGCGTTTTTCGATGCATCACTCTTAAAGCCGATCATGGTGGGCTGGTCTGTCATTCATCCCCCGTTTAAATTGTTGCCGTCTGTAACCCTGGGGGATTTTCTGCTAATATTTACCTTTTCTGTGCTTCCCTATCTTGGGGCAACGGTCATTCCAGCCTGGCGCTGTTCAACCGTGCCTCCTGATTCGGTGATACGATGAATAACAAGCAAATAACCGCATTGGCTCTGTATTCAGGCGGCCTTGACTCCACCCTTGCCTGCCGGGTTGTAGCTGCACAGGGGATTAAGGTTGTGGCCGTGAAATTTATCACCCCGTTTTTCGGCTATGATCTTTTGCTCA
>Ga0111149_1057_pt1 | contig 24212 bp, 26 predicted proteins | sample DeeMarSeWOR28_12_FD_80400 | JGI IMG/M metagenome (GOLD analysis project Ga0111149, IMG submission 80400) | Desulfobacterales bacterium SG8_35_2
CGCCACATTGCGCATTACCAGCTTGACTTGATCACTCCAGTAATCTCGCCGCGAGAAGCAAGACTTCTGAAACACAAACGGCATACTCCAAATTTTCTGATAAAAGCACGTGGCCTACCGCAAAGCGGACAACGGTTGTAGGCCCGGACTTGAAATTTTGCTTGCCGCTTACTCTTAGCTATTAGTGATTTCTTAGCCAAATCGTCCTCCCTTGGCTGCTTTTTTTAATAAGATGCACGGGATATTTGCGCGTAATACCCGTTATTCAATCTATTTTCTAAATGGCATCCCCAGAAGCCGTAACAGCTGTCTGCCTTCCTCGTCTGTCTTGGCAGTAGTGGTGATGACCACGTTCAAACCCCTGATTTTTTCGATCTTGTCATAGTCGATTTCAGGAAAAATAATCTGCTCCTTTATGCCCATGGCAAAATTACCGCGGCCGTCAAACATCTTCGGCGACAGGCCACGGAAGTCCCGGACCCTGGGCAGGGCAATATGCACCAGTTTGCTGAAAAAATCCCACATGCGGTCTTTACGCAGTGTCACCCGGCAGCCAATGGGCATCCCCTGGCGAAGCTTGAAGGTTGCAATGGATTTCTTGGCCTTGGTAATGACCGACTTCTGGCCAGCAATAAGAGTCAGTTCCTGGGCTGCCAGATCAACAGATTTAGGGTTCTGCACTCCCTCTCCCAAGCCCATGTTCAGAACAATCTTGTCCAGTTTCGGCACTTCCATGATGTTCTTGTAGCCAAATTGCTCCATGAGCTGGGGAACACATTCTTTCTGGTAATACTCTTGTATTGTAGACATTAAAATCGCCTCCGCTAGCTGCGCTCTCTTTCTTACTTCTTCTTGCTGGGCTCAACGCTCTCAGAACATTTTTTACAAATTCGCACCTTTGTGCCGTCATCAAGGGTCTTATTTGCAACTCGTGCTGTATTCGTACACTTAGGGCAAACCAGCATCAGGTTGGAAATGTGAATTGGCGCTTCCTTTTCAACAATCTGGCCTTCCTGGCCGGCCGCCCTCGCTTTGGTATGGCGCTTGATCATGTTAATGCGTTCCACCAGCGCCCTGTCGGTCTTCTTATAAACCTTGAGAATCTTGCCGACACGGCCTTTGTCCTTGCCTGTAATGACCTCAACCTGATCATTCACCTTCAAATAACTCTTTCCATGCTCCATAGTATCTGCCTCCCGCCATTATCCAGGCCGGCTTATTGTTCAGTCAATTATAAAACTTCAGGGGCCAGAGAGATAATCTTCATAAATCCTAAAGCGCGAAGCTCCCGAGCCACGGGGCCAAATATACGGGTACCGATAGGTTCTCCACTTCCCGTAAGAAGTACCGCGCCGTTCTCGTCAAACTTTACCGAGGTGTCATCCCAGCGTTTCAGCTCCTTGGCTGTCCTGACCACAACCGCCCGCATGACATCACCCTTTTTCACTTTGGAATGCGGAATAGCTTCCTTGACACTTACCACAATGATATCTCCAATCTTTGCATAGCGTCGGCGTGTACCGCCAAGGACCCTGATGCAAAGCACTTTCTTGGCCCCGGAGTTATCAGCTACATTAAGTAATGTTTCTGTCTGTATCATAGCATCACCAAACAACCAGCTGGTTGTGTTTCTTTATTATTGCAGGCTGTTTAACTACAGCCCCCTGTTTATATAAAATTATTTTACCTGCCGCCTATTCCTTGGGGATCAGACAGCCTGCTCAACCACAGATCGCACACGCCATCTTTTGTTCTTGCTCAAGGGCCGGCACTCTTCAATCAAAACCAGGTCACCGATATTGCAAATATTGTTCGGATCATCTGCCATATATTTGACACGCTTGCGCATAAACTTGCCGTACAGCTTGTGGCGAATTCGCCGATCAACCTGCACCACGACACTTTTGTCCATTTTATTGCTGATCACCGAGCCGATTTTTGTTTTACGTGCTATTTTTGTCTCGCTCATCTTTTATATTCCTAAGGTATTCCAAATAGGGCTTATTCTTTTCTACCGGGCTGTATTTTTGGCATTCCTGGCTGTTTTAACTCGGGCGATATCCTTGCGTACCTGGCGCAGCCTGCCGGTATTCTCCAGCTGGCCGACTCCGTGCTGAAATTTCAGCTTGAAGTAGTCTTCCCGCAGATCGCGTTCTTTTGCTACGAGTTCCTCTTCACTCATTTCGCGAAGTTTATTACGAAGATCCTTAGCTTTCATAACGTTGTTCTCCTGGAAATCACCTTGGTGGCAAAAGGCAGTTTATTGCCGGCCAATGTCAGGGCCTTGACAGCCAGTTCTTCGTCAACTCCTGTCAACTCATAAAGGATACGTCCCGGCTTTATCGGAGCCACCCACTGTTCCGGGCTGCCTTTCCCCTTTCCCATCCTTGTTTCCGCCGGCTTCTTGGTCAAAGGTTTATCCGGGAAAACCCTGATCCACATCTTGCCGCCACGTTTCACTGTCCTGTTGATGGTGATACGTGCAGCTTCGATCTGCTGGGCCGTCATGCGCCCGCATTCCATAGCTTTCAGGGCATATTCACCAAAGGTGATCGTGGCTCCGCGGTAGGCTGTGCCCCGCATGTTGCCCTTCATCTGTTTTCGATATTTGACTTTTTTCGGACTTAACATGGATATTCCTCAATTTGTTAAACAATCATAAATAGTCTCGCAGTCAGCAACAGAACCCAATAGTATCAAAAGGTTACAGGCAAAATACCTGTTCGTATTATGCTTTTATGATGCCGACAATTTGCAGCAGGTTGCACACATCCCCTATAACAGCTGTATAAAATCTTTATTCCTCTTCCATCCCTTCGAGGACTTCGCCTTTGAAGATCCAGACCTTGACCCCGATAATGCCGTATGTTGTCTTGGCCTCTGCCAGCCCGTAATCAATATCAGCACGCAATGTATGCAGGGGCACCCTGCCCTCGCGGTACCATTCACGCCTGGCCATTTCAGCACCACCCAGGCGGCCGGCACAGGCAATCTTGATACCCTTCACCCCGAAGCGTAGTGCAGTATTGACTGCCTTTTTCATGGCACGGCGGAATGCAACACGCCGCTCGAGCTGCATGGCAACATTTTCAGCAACCAACTGCGCGTCTGCCTCAGGCCGCCGGACTTCCTGGATATCGATTACAGATTCCCTGCTGGTCAGTTTATCGAGATCCTGTTTCAAGGCTTCAATTTCAACGCCCTTTTTACCAATAATGATTCCGGGTCTTGCGGTGTGGAGCTTTACCCTTACTTTTTCACCGGTCCTTTCCACATTTATTCTTGCAATGCCGGCATGAAAAAGCCTCTGTTTCAGATATTTCTTGATCGCCTGGTCTTCCAAAAGATACTTGGCGTATCCTTTATCTGCATACCAGGTGGATTCCCAGCCCCGTGTAATATTGAGCCGCAAACCAATAGGATTAACTTTCTGACCCAAAATCTTCCTCCATTTACTCTAAGTTATTTTTGACCATGGCTGCACAACAGCGCCTGCTGATTATTGCTCATCGAGCACAACCGTTATATGGCTTGTTCTTTTCAGTATCCTGTTTGCACGCCCCATGGCTCTCGGCCTGATTCTTTTCAGCATCGGTCCGCCATCAATATAAATATTTTTGACGTACAGGGTATCGACATCAATTTCCTGGCTTTGGCTGGCATTTGCCACAGCCGACTCAATAACTTTCCGGATGAGCTGCGCTCCCTTTTTAGGCATAAACCGGAGTGTGGTTATTGCCTCATCAACTTCAAGTCCCCTGACAACGTCCGCAACTAAACGGGCTTTCTGGGGTGATATCCGGATAAATCGAGCAACCGCCTTTGCTTCCATGGCGTAGACTCCTTTTCTTTCTTGCGATCCTATTTATTAAACTTCGTAAACTCCCAGTTGCAGACATCACAACGCTGGGCAGTGCTATTATTTCTTTCCTTTCCTGTCACCGGCATGGCTGTAAAAAGTTCTGGTGGGTGAAAACTCACCCAACTTATGCCCAACCATATTTTCGGTAACAAAAACTGGAATGAATTTCTTGCCATTATGTACCGCAAACGTCAAACCCACCATGTCAGGTATGATATCAGACCTTCTTGACCAGGTCTTAATGACCTTTCTTGATTTGCTTTCCCTGGCCTGCTGCACCTTTTTCATGAGATGGTCATCAATAAATGGACCTTTTTTCACCGAACGAGCCACTTTTACTACCCCCTAAATCAGTCTTATGACCTCTTTTTAACAATATCTCTATCCGAGGGTTTCTTCCCTCTCGTCTTATAACCCTTGGTCGGGAAACCCCATGGAGAACATGGATGCCGGCCACCGGAACTCTTGCCTTCACCACCGCCCATTGGATGGTCAACCGGGTTCATGGCAACCCCACGTACGTGGGGACGCTTGCCCTGCCAGCGTGAACGGCCGGCTTTCCCCAGCTTCTGGCTTTCATGTTCGGCATTGCCTATCTGCCCTATGCAGGCCCTGCATTTCTTATGAAAGCGCCGCACTTCTCCTGATGGCAGTTTTACCAGGACATAATCGCCTTCCTTTGCCATCAATTGGGCAGAGGCGCCGGCACTCCTCACCAGTTGGGCGCCCTTCCCTATTTTCATCTCAACATTATGAATGATTGTACCCAGTGGAATATTTCCCATGGCCAGACAATTTCCGGCCTTGATATCAACTTTATCACCCGCCTCAACAGTGTCTCCGACTTTTATGCCAGCCGGGGACAGGATATACCTTTTCTCGCCATCGGAGTAGAAGAGCAGGGCAATATTGGCAGATCGGTTCGGGTCGTATTCAATGGCAGCCACCTTGGCCGGGATATCAATCTTGTTGCGCTTGAAATCAATCACCCGGTATTTCCTCTTGTGACCGCCGCCTATATGACGGGATGTCACACGACCATTATTATTTCTGCCACCGGAACTGTTTAATTTTCTAACCAGACTTTTCTCAGGTCTCCCCTTGGAAAGTTCAGGATTCAATATCGAAACGTGATTCCGTTTTCCTGGTGATGTTGGTTTATATGTTTTAATAGCCATTTGTAACCCCGATATTTTTAACAACTGTAATTCTCACCCCATGGCTGGGGCTGTTTGCCAGGTTAGTCCGGCAATAGGTCTTGCCGATACCAACCCGATTGAACGTCTCGTTTCCGGAAATCTTCTATAACTCTTCCAGAAAATTAATCTTGCCTTCCTTCAGAGTGATATAAGCCTTTTTCCAGTCAGGAGTCCGGCCCATATATTTGCCGACTCTTTTCTGTTTGCCCCGTACTTTTGTTGTCCTGACGGTGGCAACCTTGACATTGAAAATCTGCTCAACCGCCTCCTTGATCTCAACCTTGTTGGCTTTTCTGTCCACCTTGATCACTGCCTTGCCGTAACTCTCCTGCAGTTGATCTCCCTTCTCGGTAAGACAGGGGCCTTTGATTACACTGTATTTATTCATGAGAGCAACCTCTTCTCCAGTTGACCCAGGCATGGCTGCAGCAAAACAAGACTTCGATGCAGCAGGATGTCATAGACATTCAGGCCTTCAGCCGGAATCACTTTATAGCCCTGGACATTACGGGATGATTTTTCCAGATTTTCATTCTTTTCAGGAATGACGATCAACCCGTTTTCTATATTAAGTTTTTTCATGACCTCGACAAACTGCTTGGTTTTAATGTCGGCTAGATCAAAACCATCGAGCACGAGCATGTTCTTCTCTGAAAATCTGGTACTCAGTGCCATCCGCACTCCAAGCTTGCGTACTTTCTTGGGCAGTTTGTAACTGTAATCTCTCGGTTTGGGGCCGAAAATTACACCACCGCCGCGCCAAAGGGGAGAACGCCTTGTTCCTGCACGGGCCCGGCCTGTTCCCTTCTGGCGATAGGGCTTTGCGCCACCGCCACGCACTTCGGTCCTCGTCTTGGTGCTTGCTGTACCAGCACGTCGATTGGCCAACTGCATCTTCACAACATCATGCAGGATATGTTTCTTGACCTCAAGGCCGAAGAGGGCGTCATTCAGCTCAACCTCTCCAACTTTTTTATTATCGGTATTGTAAACTTCGGTTACTGCCATTTTGAGTTCTCCTCAACAGCCGCCTGACGGCTGAGCCTTTATTTCGTATAAATCTGCAGAAGCCCCTCTTTGGCACCCGGTACAGATCCTTTGACTAACATGATATTCTCATCGGCACGGACATCAATGACGGCAATGTTCTTTTTGGTTAAAAGGTCATTGCCCATGCGGCCGGGCATTTTCTTGCCTTTAACAACACGGCTGGGCCATGCGGAGCAACCGATAGAACCTGGACGACGGTGGAACATTGAACCATGGGTTTTTCTGCCACCCTTAAATCCGTGTCTTTTTATGACACCTTGGAAGCCGCGGCCCTTGCTTTTGCCACTGATATGGACCTCATCCCCGATCTTTACAAGCTCGGCAAGCTGGATTTCCTGGCCGAGCTCATAAACCTCAGGATCGGCTACCCGGAATTCCTTTATATGATAGAATCCGCCTTTGGAGGCAGCCTTGCAATGGCCTGCCTGTGGTTTATTCAGCCGTGCTTCCTTCTTGGGGACAAAACCGACCTGGATGGCATTATAGCCCTCTTTGGCTTCTGTCTTTTTCTGGAGAACCACGCATGGACCTGCCTCAATTACTGTTACAGGTATAGCTTGCCCCTGTTCAGAATAGATTCTGGTCATTCCAATCTTTTTACCCAGCAATCCCATTGTATTCGGCATTGTACTGTACACTCGCTTTTGTAAAATTTTCTGGCTAGCAACCGGAGGACTTAATTACAGTTCAGCCCCCTGAATCACGCCTTTGGTGCCTATGGCAGTTTGATCTCTACATCAACACCGGCCGACAGTTCCAGCTTCATAAGGGAGTCTATGGTCTGCTGTGTCGGCTCCAGGATATCGAGAAGCCTGCGATGCGTACGCATTTCAAACTGTTCCCTGGATTTCTTGTCCACATGGGGAGAACGCAAAACACAAAACTTGTTGATTGACGTCGGCATGGGTATCGGACCCGCTACAGTAGCACCGGTTCGTTTTGCCGTCTCTACAATTTCCCTGGTGGACTGATCCAGCAGCTTATGATCATATCCTTTCAGCTTTATTCTGATTTTATCGGTTGTAACCATAATTGTTTATATTCCTATTCGATAATTTCGCTGATTACGCCGGCACCGACTGTACGGCCGCCTTCACGGATGGCAAAACGAAGCTCTTTCTCCATGGCGATCGGCTCTTTCTCCATGGCGATCGGCGTGATCAGGGTGCCTTCAACCGTTACATTGTCTCCCGGCATTACCATCTCTACTCCTTCAGGCAGGGTTACGACACCGGTCACGTCGGTTGTACGAAAGTAAAACTGCGGACGGTAACCATTGAAAAACGGCGTGTGGCGCCCGCCTTCCTCTTTTGTCAATATATAACACTCGGCCTTGAACTTCGTATGCGGTGTGATGGAGCCAGGGGCTGCCAAGACCTGCCCGCGCTCGATCTCCTCGCGCTTGATGCCGCGCAGAAGAGCTCCGATGTTGTCACCCGCCTGACCCTGGTCCAGAAGCTTGCGGAACATCTCAACACCCGTAACCGTTGTCTTCTGCGTTGCCTTGATTCCCACAATCTCCACTTCCTCGCCTACCTTCACCATGCCGCGCTCAACTCGACCCGTCGCCACTGTGCCACGACCGGAAATCGAAAAAACATCCTCAACAGGCATCAGGAATGGCTTGTCAACATCTCGCTCAGGCTCAGGAATGAACGAGTCAACAGCTTCCATCAGATCCCAAATACACTTCGTCGCTGCCTCGTCTTCAGGATTCTCCAAGGCCTTCAAAGCGCTGCCCTGGATGATCGGTGTGTCATCACCAGGAAACTCATATTTATCCAGAAGCTCTCGCAGCTCCATGTCTACAAGCTCGATCAGCTCAGGATCGTCTACCATGTCGCACTTGTTCAAAAAGACCACGATGGCAGGAACACCTACCTGACGCGCCAGAAGAATGTGCTCACGCGTCTGCGGCATGGGACCATCGTCTGCACCAACCACCAGGATCGCACCGTCCATCTGCGCTGCACCTGTGATCATGTTCTTGATGTAGTCAGCGTGACCAGGACAGTCCACATGCGCATAATGACGCTTGTCTGTCTCGTACTCCACGTGCGCAGTGGCAATCGTGATGCCACGCTCTTTCTCCTCAGGAGCCTTGTCTATCTCATCAAAGGCCGTGAAGTTGGCCTGACCCTTGGTCGCCAATACACGCGTAATTGCGGCTGTCAACGTAGTCTTGCCATGATCAATGTGACCAATCGTGCCCACGTTTACATGCGGTTTCGTTCGCTGAAATTTCTCCTTTGCCATTTTTCCATACCCCCAATAATGATGATTGCGTAAAAGTCTCTCAGGCATCAAAAGGGCCTGATAAAATCAACAAGTTATAAGCGCAATTCCTATCGGCATCGTTGTTTTTATGCTGCCGACAATCCTAAAACTCAAAGACCATTTACTGTTATAAAACTTCCTGGATTTTCTTCCTTTTTCTATCTTTATTTCAAATCCCCCGTATCCGGTGGATAATCGTTTCCGCTTTATGCTCCGGCACCTTATCATAAGCCATAAACTGCATGGTAAAAGTCGCTCTTCCCTGGGTGGCCGACCGCAAATCCGTTGAGTACCCGAACATTTCGGCCAGCGGCACATGAGCCTTGACTACCTGAACATTACGACGACTTTCAACACCATTGATCTTTGCCCGCTTACTGTTGAGATCGCTCATCACATCGCCGAGATACTCATCGGGTACAATTACTTCCAGATCCATTATGGGCTCAAGAAGAATGGGGCTTGCTGCGGCAGCTCCCTTGCGCATAGCCATTGTTGCAGCGACCCCAAAGGCCATTTCCGTAGAATCTTCTTCGTGGTATGAGCCGTCTACTAATGCTACTTTTAAATCCACCAGCGGAAAGCCTATCAAGGGGCCGGAATCAAGGCTGTCCTTGACGCCTCGCTGGATGGCCTCAAGAAACTGCACCGGGACTTTGTCAGCGCTTATGCGGCTCTCAAAACTAAATCCCGCCCCCCGTGGAGCCGGCTCAAGTTCAAGCCAGACATGCCCGTATTGCTGTTTACCTGCAGCCAGAACTTCAAATTTTCCTTCACCTCTGCCGGTTGCCTCAATAGATTCCTTGTAAGCCACTTGGGGCTTGCCGATATTGGCTGCAACCTTAAATTCCCTCACCAGACGATCAACGATTACCTCCAGGTGGAGTTCCCCCATCCCTGATAAAATTGTCTGGCCTGTATCTTCATCCGTCTTGACATGAAATGACGGATCTTCCTTTTCTATCTTTTCAAGGCTGTCATGAAGCTTCTCCTCATCAGCCTTGCTCTTCGGCTCAATGGCAATGGATATAACCGTTTCTGGAAAATCCATGGTCTCAAGCCGGATTGAATCCCCTGATTGACAGAGGGTGTCGCCGGTTGTTGTAAACCGCGGTCCAACAAGAGCCCCTATGTCGCCGGCAGCTATTGACTGCACATCTTCCCTTTTGTTGGCATGCAGCTTAACGATCCGACCGATCTTCTCTTTTTTCCGTTTGGTCGGATTGTATACCTGGCTCCCAACTTTCAGGACACCGGAATACACCCTTATAAACGCGAGGTTCCCGACAAAGGGATCCGAAACAATTTTAAAGGCCAATCCGCAGAAATTTTCCGACTCACTTGCCTTGCGGACCTCGATCTCATCATCGCTGTTGAGACCCTGGACCGGTGGCACATCCAAAGGCGACGGCAAATAGGCAATCACTGCATCAAGCAGGGGTTGTACTCCCTTGTTCTTAAAAGCGCTGCCGCAGAGTACAGGTACTAATTGCAGCTTGAGCGTCGCGTTCCTAATTGCCTTGTGAATCACATCGGCAGAAACCGGTTGTTCTTCCAAGTATTTTTCCATGACCTCCTCATCGAAGTCGGCCAACTTCTCGAGGAGCGCCATACGGACGGCCGAAGATTCCTCGGTGAACTCATCAGGAATATCTTCTTCTCTGTATTGCAATCCCTTCGACTTTTCGTCGAAGACCAGCATTTTTTCTGCAATGAGGTCAATGACCCCCCTAAAGCTGGCTTCACTTCCGACCGGGATCTGGATCGGCAATGGATTGGCCCCGAGCCGATCCCGCATCATTTCTACGCAATGCCAGAAATCAGCGCCGATGCGGTCCATCTTATTCACAAAGGCAATGCGCGGGACGTGATAATGATCGGCTTGTCGCCAAACGGTTTCAGACTGGGGTTCAACCCCGCCAACCGCACAAAAGACGGCTATCGCGCCGTCAAGCACCCTGAGACTGCGTTCCACTTCAATGGTGAAGTCTACATGCCCCGGGGTATCTATAATATTTATTTTATGGTCATGCCAGGTACAGGTTGTTGCGGCTGAGGTTATTGTAATGCCCCGTTCCTGTTCCTGTTCCATCCAGTCCATGACAGCGGTGCCTTCATGGACCTCGCCCATTTTATAAGAGCGACCAGTATAATATAGTATCCTCTCTGTTGTAGTGGTCTTGCCAGCATCGATGTGGGCCATGATCCCAATGTTGCGAAGCTTGGCAAGAGGTAAATCGGCTGCCACGGATTCTCACTTTCCTCAAGTTAAATTTCCTTTATGAAGTTGATTGATTAACCGAGACAACGTTCCCTTAACCAGTCAAAAGGTGGCCTTTTTTACTCCAAGGTGCGCCTTTTGTCAATTCCCTAAATTCAACCGCTGTTAATTAATTGTTTTTTACCACCTGTAATGGGCAAAGGCCTTATTCGCTTCTGCCATACGATGCGTATCGTCACGCTTCTTCACAGAACCCCCACGTTCATGGTAGGCATCCATGAGTTCTGCCGCCAGTTTCTCTGACATTGTCTTGCCCGAACGAGCCTTGGCAAAGCTGATAATCCATCTGATCGCCAAGGCATTCCTTCTTTCAGGCCGCACCTCAACCGGCACCTGGTAAGTTGCACCGCCAACACGCCGGGACTTTACTTCAACTTTAGGCCGCACCATCTCCATGGCCTTGTCAAAGACTGCAATCGGTTCGGCATCGGTAATCTGCTGCTCGATTATATCCATGGCTCCATAAAAAATATTCTGGGCCAAACTTCTTTTGCCGCGCTCCATGATTCCGTTGGTGAATTTACTCACCAGCACACTGTTAAAGCGGGGATCCGGATCAATGGCTCGCCTTTCTGTAATCTTGCGCCTGGGCATCTAAAATAAACCTCCTAAAACGTCTATTAACCTTTAACTATTTCGGCCGTTTGGCTCCGTATTTGGAACGACCCTGACGCCGGTCCGATACCCCCAGGGCATCAAGCGTACCACGAATTATATGATAGCGGACACCGGGCAGGTCCTTAACCCTGCCGCCACGGATGAGAACAACGGAGTGTTCCTGCAGGTTATGGCCGATGCCGGGGATATACGAGGTAACCTCGATTCCATTAGTTAACCGCACCCTGGCTACTTTTCGCAGGGCAGAGTTCGGCTTCTTGGGTGTTGTGGTATACACCCGAACACACACTCCCCTTTTCTGAGGTGATCCCTTCAGAGCCGGTGTATCACTTCTTTTCTTGGCCACCTTGCGGCCTCGTTTTACAAGTTGGTTAATGGTTGGCATTGATTCCAACTCCTATCGAAATATAGTTAATCAATTTCACAAATCGAATTTTCTCTGTCTCGTACAGCGGACTCGACGGACAGGTATCTTTCCTGTGGCATCACCAGGGCCCCTTGAGATGATGATGCCAGAGAAACTTTTTACGAATGTGCAAATTTTACAACATCCCAAAAAACGGAATTAAATACCTTACACAACCCTTCTTGTCAAGAAGATTCTTGCTGCTCAGGCTGCATCAGTCTATCCGCAATACCGGGTTGCTTCTCACGGCCAAAGCATTAATTACTCTTCTTCGGCAACCCGATACTTTTCTAAACCGGTACCTGCAGGAACCAGCCTTCCCATGATGACATTTTCCTTGAGCCCGAGGAGTCTGTCAACCCGGCCACCCATCGCAGCATTGGTTAACACCTTGGTTGTTTCCTGAAACGAGGCCGCCGAGATAAAACTGTCAGTTGAAAGGGAGGCCTTGGTAACACCTAGAAGCAGCGGCTCTGCCACTGCCGGCTTGCCTGTGCCTGACATAATTATCTTCTCATTTTCCTCTTCAAAGACCCACCACTCCACCTGCTCACCAAGCATGAACGAAGAATCACCCGGATCACTTATCTGGACCCTCCGCAGCATCTGGCGGACAATAACCTCAATGTGCTTGTCATTAATCTTGACGCCCTGTAAACGGTATACTTCCTGGATCTCATTCACCAGAAAGCGGGCCAGTTCCTTGACGCCGAGTACACGCAGGATATCATTGGGAATTGGAGAACCGTCCATTAAAGGTTCACCTGCCTTGACATAATCACCTTCATGCACGCTGACATGTTTGGATTTCGGTATCAGGTATTCTTTGGATTCTCCAAAGTCAGGCGTGATGACAACCCGCCGTTTACCCTTGAGGTCCTTACCGTATGAAACTCGACCGTCAATTTCTGTGATTATGGCATGCTCCTTGGGTTTGCGTACCTCAAAAAGTTCCGCAACGCGGGGCAGACCACCGGTAATATCCTTAGTTTTTGTTGTTTCCCTTGGGATCTTACCTACGACGCTGCCTGATTGGATCGTATCCCCCTCGTTGACGGAAATAATGGAGCCGACCGGCAGGGAATAGCGGGCAGCTGTCCCTGTTCCGGGCAGTTTAAGAGTTCTGCCGCGTTTGTCCTTGATGGTTATGCGCGGATTCATGTCACCACTCAAACGCGACTGGACGATAACCTTGCTTGCCTTGCCGGTAACCGGGTCAACACGTTCCTGCATGGTTGTGCCTTCCACCACATCACCATACTTGACGATACCGCCAACCTCACAGACAATGGGTATAGTATAGGGATCCCAGTCAGCCAGGATGGTGCCAGGTTCAACTTTCTGGCCGTCATCGACTAATAACTGTGCACCGTAGTTTACAGGATAACGCTCACGCTCTCTTTTTTCAGGTCCAAGAATGCCGAGGGAGCCGTTACGGTTCATAACAACCATTCTGCCCTTATCATTTTTAACAAAGTGGATATCATGGAATTTGATTTCTCCACCATGCTGGGTTCGAATTTCAGCCTGTTCCGCCCGCCGACTCGCTGTCCCGCCAATATGGAAGGTACGCATTGTAAGCTGTGTACCTGGCTCGCCGATGGACTGTGCTGCAATAATGCCTATTGCTTCACCCAGATTGACCATATGCCCGCGTCCCAAATCACGGCCATAACACATGGCGCAGACACCCCTCTTGGAACGGCAGGTAAGCACGGAACGGATAAGAACGCGGTCAATACCGGCCGCTTCAATTTTCTCTACCTTTTCTTCTGTAATCTGCTCATTTGCAGCCACAAGCATTTCATCGTTAAAGGGATCATAGATATCCTCCAGGCTGACACGCCCCAGGATACGCTCACCCACCCGCTGGATTACCTCGCCGCCTTCCATGAGTGGCTCAGCCCAGATACCGTCCAGGGTGTTACAGTCCTTTTCAACAATTGTTGAATCCTGGGCCACATCTACCAGCCTTCTGGTAAGGTATCCGGAGTTTGCCGTTTTAAGTGCTGTATCGGCAAGACCCTTGCGGGCGCCATGGGTTGAAATAAAATATTCCAAAACACCGAGGCCTTCCCGGAAATTTGCCTTGATGGGAGATTCGATAATGGCACCGGAAGGCTTTGCCATCAGGCCGCGCATACCTGCCAGCTGGCGGATCTGGTCCTTACTGCCCCTGGCACCTGAGTCAGCCATGATAAAGATGGGATTAAAACTTGGCGACTCCACGACTTTCTTGTCAGGCCCGCGCTGGTACTCAACGCTCATCTCATCCATCATCTCTTTGGCAACGGCCTCTGTGGCTTTTGACCAGACATCGATAACCTTATTGTATTTTTCACCCACCGTGATAAGACCATCTGTATACTGACTCTCGACATCAAGCACCTGGTTTTCAGCCTTTGTCAGGATATCTTCCTTATTGACCGGGATAATCATGTCATTGACGCAGATCGAGATCCCTGCAAGTGTGGCATACTCATACCCCATATCCTTCAGACGGTCTGCCAGAATGACGGTTTCCTTGGTCCCCGCATTTCTGTAGGTATAATCAATAAGCCAGGCTAATTCCTTCTTGGTCATGACCTTGTTTATGACACTGAAAGGCACCTTGGCCGGCAGCAGTTCATTGAGCAGAACGCGGCCGATAGTGGTTTCCACCAGGCCGCCGTTGATGCGCACCTTGACCTTGGCGTGTAGTTCGGCAGCACCCTGGTCATAAGCGATCCTTGCCTCATCAACAGAAGAAAAAATCTTGCCTTCACCCTTGGCAAAAACTTTTTCCCTGGTCATGTAATAGAGACCAAGGACAATATCCTGGGTTGGGATGATAACCGGACCGCCGTTGGCAGGGGATAGAATATTATTGGTGGACATCATCAGTACCCTCGCCTCCGTCTGGGCTTCAACGGAGAGGGGAACATGCACGGCCATCTGGTCACCGTCAAAGTCAGCATTGAAAGCCATACATACCAGAGGATGCAGCTGGATGGCCTTACCCTCGATAAGGACAGCTTCAAAAGCCTGCATGCCGAGACGGTGCAGGGTTGGAGCCCGGTTGAGGATTACAGGATACTCGGTCACTACATCCTCAAGTACGTCCCATACCTCCTTGGTTCCCTTTTCCACCATCTTGCGGGCACTTTTTATCGTTGTGACATAGCCAAGCAATTCGAGCTTGTTATAGATAAATGGCTTGAACAGCTCCAAAGCCATCTTCTTGGGAATACCGCACTGGTGCAGCCGCAAATGCGGCCCGGCCACAATAACCGAACGGCCTGAATAGTCGACTCTTTTGCCCAACAGATTCTGGCGGAAACGTCCCTGTTTACCCTTAAGCATATCACTGAAGGACTTCAGCGGTCTCTTGTTGGGTCCTGTTATCACCCGGCCGCGCCTGCCGTTATCAAAAAGCACGTCAACCGCTTCCTGCAGCATGCGTTTTTCGTTACGCACGATGATATCAGGGGCATCAAGTTCAAGAAGCCTTTTCAGCCTGTTATTCCGGTTGATGACCCTACGGTAGAGATCATTGAGATCAGAAGTTGCAAAACGGCCACCCTCAAGTGGCACCAATGGACGCAAATCAGGAGGCAGGACCGGGATCACTTCAAGTATCATCCATTCCGGCCTGTTGCCCGAGTCACGAAAAGCCTCAACAACTTTGAGCCTCTTGCCTAGTTTGGTTCTCTTTGTTTCAGAGCCTGTGGAACGTATTTCCTCGCGAATAACTGCTGAAAGTGCAACCAGATCAATGGACTTGAGCAGGTCCCTGATAGCCTCGGCACCAATCCCAACTGTAAACTCATCACCATACTCTTCAAGCATGGCACGATATTTTTCTTCGTTTAACAATGAACCTGGCGGCAGAGCATCAACCTTGGAGCTTGTGACCACGTAGGCTTCAAAATAAAGGATCTTTTCAAGCTCTTTCAAGGTCATGTCAAGCAGGTTGCCGATCTTGGTCGGCAAACTTTTCAGAAACCAGATATGGGCCACCGGGGCAGCCAGCTCGATATGACCAAGCCGTTCACGCCGGACCTTGGATTGAATGACTTCGACCCCGCATTTTTCACAGACCACGCCACGGTGTTTCATGCGCTTGTATTTCCCGCAGTTACACTCATAGTCCTTTACCGGTCCGAAAATCTTGGCGCAGAAAAGACCGTCCCTTTCAGGTTTAAATGTCCGGTAATTGATGGTCTCCGGTTTCTTCACCTCGCCATGTGACCAGTCCCTGATCTTACCTGGAGAAGCGAGAGAGATTCGTACCGAATTGAAACTCAGGGGTTTCTTGGCCTTGGCAAAAAAGCTAAACAATTCTTCCACGTCAGCACCTATATATTGAAGTAAAAGACAATTAATTAAAAATGACTTTCTGCAGGTGTTCTGTTCTCAATATCTTCAGAACGGACACCATAAAAGCATCACTCTTTTTCATTTAACAGTTCCACATCCAGGCACAAACCCTGGAGTTCTTTAACCAGGACATGAAATGATTCCGGCAATCCGGTTTCCAGGAAATTTTTTCCTTTTACCAGATTTTCATACATGGTTGTCCTACCCTCGACGTCATCAGACTTGACAGTCAGGAATTCCTTCAGGGTATAAGCAGCACCGTATGCCTCCATGGCCCAGACCTCCATCTCCCCGAGCCTCTGGCCACCAAACTGGGCCTTGCCTCCAAGCGGTTGCTGGGTAACGAGGGAATAAGGGCCGGTGGAACGGGCATGGATCTTGTTATCAACAAGATGGTGCAGCTTCATTATGTACATTGCCCCTACGGTAACAGGCTTGTCAAACGGTTCTCCGGTCAAACCGTCGTACATCCTTGTCTGGCCTGTTTCGTTTACACCCGCTTCCACCAGAAGGGCGCGAATCTCTTCTTCTGCAGCACCGTCAAATACCGGGGTGGCAATATGCACTCCATGCTCGTATTTCCTGGCCCTGTCCAACAGCTCGTCATCAGAAAGATCCTTGAAGTTTTCGTTATATTCCTGCGTTGAATAAATCTTTTTCAGCTTTTTTCTTATCTCCCCAACTTCTTTGCGTTCTGCAAACTGCTGCAGTTGTTCACCAAGTTTCTTGGCTGCAAACCCCAGATGGGTTTCTAGCACCTGGCCTACATTCATACGGGAAGGAACACCCAGGGGATTGAGCACGATATCAACCGGGGTGCCATCAGCAAAATAGGGCATATCCTCCACAGGCAGAATCCGGGAAACGACACCCTTATTGCCGTGACGTCCTGCCATCTTATCCCCTACAGCCAGTTTCCTCTTGACAGCGACATAGACCTTCACCATGCGAATAACGCCCGGAGGCAGGTCGTCTCCTTTGCGCTGCCGGTTAATGATGCCTTCATAACGCTCCCGTACAAGCTTGGCCTGCTCCCGATATTGGGAAAACAGCGACTCGGCCTTGTCGGTCACACTCTTCCAGGCAGAAAAATCTATTTCCTGCAGTTTGGCAAATTCGGCCTGTTCAATGATTTCCTTGGTGAATTTCTTGCCTTTCGCCAAAAGCGTCTTGCCACCCTTTCCTTTCAGGCCATTCTTTGCAACCTTGCCCACAAGCATTTCACCCAGGCCGTCGCGCACCCCTTTTTTCAGGCAGCGCAACTCGTCTTCCATATCCTTGGTCATTTTTTCAACTTCCATATCTTCAATGGCCAGGGAACGCTCATCCTTGTCAACACCCTTGCGGGAGAAAACTTTGGCGTCAATCACAACTCCTTCGACGCCTGGAGGCACCCGCAGGGAAGAATCCTTCACATCACCTGCCTTGTCACCAAAAATAGCGCGCAGCAGCTTCTCTTCGGGGGACAGCATGGTCTCGCCTTTCGGAGTAACCTTGCCAACCAGGGGGTCACCAGGCTTGACCTCTGCGCCAATCCTGACGATGCCGCTTTCATCGAGATTTTTCAGGGCTTCCTCCCCGACGTTGGGGATATCCCTGGTAATTTCTTCCTTGCCCAACTTGGTATCCCGGGCCATGGTTTCAAAAACCTCGACGTGAATAGATGTGTAGGTGTCATCCTTCAATAACCTTTCACTCAGCAGGATAGAGTCCTCAAAGTTGTATCCGCGCCAGCTCATGAAAGCTATGGTGACATTCTTGCCGAGAGCCAGTTCACCCTGGTCACAGGAAGGACCATCGGCCAGTACCGTACCCTTTGATACCCGTTGCCCCGGATAGACCAGGGGCTTCTGGGTGAAGCAGGTATTCTGGTTCGATTTTTTGAACTTGCTGAGACGGTAGACACCAACCCCGGTCAAAAAGCCGTCGGTTCCAGGCTCATCGTAATTCACCACGATACGGGTCGCATCAACTTCCTCAACAATGCCATCCCCACCGGCCAGTAGACATGTTCCCGAATCACTGGCAACCACTTTTTCAAGCCCTGTACCGATCAGCGGCGCCGAGGTGCGCAGCAACGGCACAGCCTGGCGTTGCATGTTGGAACCCATAAGGGCCCTGTTGGCATCATCATTCTCCAGAAACGGGATCAGCGCTGTGGCAACCGAAACCAGCTGATTCGGCGCCACGTCAAAATAGGTTATCTGATCACCCGTGGTGATGACAACCTCTCCCTCTTCCCGGGCAATAAGATTATCATTAATAATCATCCCTTTTTTATCCAGTTCAACCTTGGCAGGAGCAATCAACTCATTTTTTTCCGCCATGGCATTCAAATAAACAACCTCATCGGTAATCTTACGGTCAATAACTCTGCGGTACGGAGTTTCGATAAACCCGAACTCATTCACCCTGGCATAGGCTGCCAGAGAAACAATGAGGCCGATATTGGGGCCTTCTGGTGTTTCAACCGGGCATATTCTGCCATAATGGGTGGGATGAACATCCCTGACCTCGAACCCGGCCCGCTCTCTTGACAGACCACCGGGGCCAAGAGCACTCAAACGCCGCTTGTGGGTCACTTCTGACAGTGGATTTGTCTGATCCATAAACTGCGACAGCTGGCTTGTACCAAAAAACTCCTTGATGGCCGATGTAATAGGTTTGGGATTAATCAGGTCATGTGGCATGAGGGTTTCAACCTCCTGCAGCGTCATGCGCTCCCTGATTGCACGTTCCATGCGAACCAGGCCTATGCGGTACTGATTCTCAACAAGCTCTCCGACAGTCCGCACACGTCTGTTGCCAAGGTGATCGATATCATCAACCTTGCCCTGCTCATCTTTCAGACGGACCAGGTAGCGTACCGATTCCACAATGTCTTCCTTGGTCAGGGTTTTGACCGAAATATCGGTATCAATTTTCAGCCTGGCATTAATCTTGAAGCGCCCAACCTCGGAAAGATCATAGGTGGCTGAATTGAAAAACAGGTTGTTAAAAAAGGAGGTTGCCACCTCTAGGGTGGGGGGGCTGCTTGGGCGCAGCCGCCTGTATATCTCAAGTAAGGCCTCCTCTGTATCTCCAACCTTATCTAGAGCCAGCGTCTTTCTGAATGAGTCACTGACATGGGTTCCGTCTATAAAAAGCACTTCAAAGTTTTTAATCTTTGCATCCAGGATGGAATCAAGAACAGATTCAGTAATTTCAGAATTTAATTGAGCAATGATCTCACCGGAAGACGGATCAACCAAATCCTGAGCAAGATATTTCCCAAGCAATTCCTCGGGCTCGACATCAAACTCTTTAATGTTGGCCTCCTCCATTTTCTTGACAAGAGCCTTGCTTATTTTCCTGTTCTTTTTGACAATGATCTCGCCTTTTTTGGGGCCGACTATATCCTGGGCAGCACGCTGACCCAACAGCAGATCCGGGTCAAATTCCTTTTTCAGTTTCTTGCGTTTGATCGATATTTTTTCAGTCTTGTAGAAAAGTCCGAGAAGCTCTTCAGAGTTGTAGCCCAAGGCACGCAAAAGAGTCGTCACCGGAAACTTTCTGCGCCTGTCAATACGGACATAGAGAACATCTTTGACGTCAAACTCAAGATCAATCCATGATCCGCGTACAGGTATTATCCGTGCCGAGTAGAGAAGTTTTCCACTGGAGTGAGTTTTGCCGTTGTCATGGGCATAAAAAAGCCCGGGCGACCGCTGCAGCTGGCTCACAATAACACGCTCAGTACCATTGACGACAAAAACGCCGTCCCGGGTCATGAGCGGCACAGAGCCAAGATATACTTCCTGCTCCTTGATATCCCGGATATTCTGGACTCCGGTCTCGGTATCGGTGTCGTATGTCACCAGCCGAACTGTAATCTTGATGGGCACTTCATAGGTCATGCCCCTTTCAACACATTCTTCTACCGTATACTTCGGATCACCATAGTTGTACCGGACAAACTCCAGAAAACAGGTCCCGTTAAAGTCGGAAATCGGGAATATACTTTTAAAAATCCCCTGCAGTCCGACGTCTTCCCTTTTGTCATGTGCCACATGCAACTGCAGAAATTTTTCATACGATAGCCTCTGCATCTCAATAAGATGCGGAATCTCAACAATACTGGTGGTTTTGGCAAAATTCTTTCTGACTCTGTTCATCGTCCCCATCGAGCAATGCCTTACAATGATATTAACTAATTACAGCGCTTTTGAAGGGGTGGCCGCAACCCATTTTTTTTCTGTTCCTTGAGAACGCGACGACGCTACGGAGAAAACTCTCCGTAGCGTCCTATTCTGTCAATGCCAACCATTTTGTTCTGGTTGGCTTCTGCCTTGAAACAATCCAGGCAGAGATTGAAGTTCCTGTAACTTGACGTTTTAAGAACCGATTTATTTAAGTTCAACTGAGCCGCCAACCGCCTCGATTTTTTCCTTTATCTCCTGGGCTTCTTCCTTAGTCACCCCTTCCTTGATCGGCTGCGGAGCAGATTCAACCAGATCCTTTGCCTCTTTCAAACCAAGTGAGGTAATCGCGCGAATCTCTTTGATCACTTTAATTTTCTGATCACCTGCAGAAGCAAGGACCACATCAAACTCGGTCTTCTCCTCAGCGGGAGCAGCACCGGCTTCGGCCGGTGCCGCACCGGCTGCTGCCACTGCCACAGGTGCGGCAGCAGAAACACCAAATTTTTCTTCCAGTTCTTTGATAAATTCAGAGAGCTCAAGAACGCTCATGTTTGAAATAAATTCTACTACATCATCTTTTGTTACAGCCATTTTCCTATCCTCCTGGCGACTTTGTTTGCCTGCAGTGCATACAGGAAAGTTCTTGGAACTCCGCTTAACACCATTACAAGACCGGTTGGCACAGCATTCATTACAGAAAGCATCTGGCCCAACAGTACTTCCTTGCCAGGCAACTTGGATAATGATGTAATGTCGTCTGCTGACAATAGTTTGCCATCAAGCGATGCTGACCGAATTTTCAGTTCAGGGTGGTCCTTGCAAAAATCCGTGAGGATCTTTGCTGGGGAAACAGGATCTCCATAGGAAACAGTTACTGCTGTCGTTCCCACGAAATGTTCCTGGAGCCCCTTGTATTCCGTGTCCTCAACCGCTCTGATGAGCAGCGTGTTTTTTGCAACCCTGAACTCGGCATCATTCCTGCGTAAGTTATGCCGCAATTCCTGCAGAACCGGTACAGTAAGGCCTTTGTAGTCCGCAACTATGGCAATTTTTGCTTTTGCAAATTTGCTGTTGAGTTCCGCGACTTCTGCAACCTTTTCCTCGCGCTTCACTTTTTTCCTCCTGTTGCAGCTCAGAATAATTCTGAACCGGTAAAGGTTTTCAGCAGGTACAGGCTTCTTTTATGTCGCCGAGTGTTTGCTAACTGTTTCGTGCAAATCTTCCCAGACATGGAGCGTTTCTCATATTCACATCTGGCATAAAACATTTCACAAATCTTGTCTCGGCAGGTCCCGGCTAAAGCGGGATTAAACAAAACGTACCTGCTGTCTTCGACATTGAAACCGGATATATTCACAACTCCGGATTTCTATATATTAATGCGGCCCTCGTTATCCGAGTCCAACTTTGATTATAGTTTGCTTCCCTTATGCCTGTTTAACCTGATTCCTGATATCCAGAGGGTCAACCTTTACTCCAGGGCCCATGGTAGTGGAAAGACTGATGCTCTTCAGATAAATCCCCTTGCTGGTTGAAGGTTTCAGTTGAATGATCCTGTCTACAAAGGCCAGAACGTTCTCCTTTACCTTCTGGGAACCGAACGAGGCTTTGCCAAGCATGGCATGGACAACGCCGGCCTTATCAACTTTAAAATCAACCTTACCGGACTTGATTTCCTTAACGACCCTGCCTACATCAAAGGTAACAGTCCCCAGTTTGGCGTTTGGCATCAGGTTACGCGGTCCGAGGATCCTGCCTATCTTGCCCACGGTGGCCATCATATCCGGTGTGGCAATTGTGCAGTCAAATTCGAGCCACCCCCCCTTGATCTTTTCAACAAATTCGTCACCGCCGGCATAATCAGCACCAGCATCAAGAGCTTCTTTTTCCTTTTCACCCTTGGCAAATACCAGGACCCGGATCTCCTTGCCTGTACCATTTGGCAGCACGACACTGCTCCGTACCATCTGGTCTGCATGGCGAGGATCAACACCCAGTCGGATGGCAATGTCAACAGACTCGTCGAACTTGGCATAGCTTCCCTTCAAAGCCAGCTCAACCCCTTCGTCGAGACTGTACATTTTGCTGCTATCGATATCCTCTTGTACTTTTCTGTAATTTTTGCCTCTTTTAGCCATGGCCTCATTCTCCATCTATATAAAAATATCTCAGCTCTTGTTCTTAACAAATCATGAATTTTTACTTATTTATTGTCGTACAATGACAAGTCTATTCAACAACGGTCAATCCCATACTCCTGGCGGTTCCTTCAATAATCTTCATGGCACCTTCAACATCAAAAGCATTGAGATCCGGCATTTTCAGTTCAGCAATTTCCTTGATCTTGGAGCGGGAAATCTTGCCAACCCTTTCCATCTTCGGGTGATCCGATCCCTTTTTGAGCTTGGCAGCCTTCATCAGAAGCACTGAAGCCGGCGGCGTCTTGGTGATAAAACTGAAGGAACGGTCAGCATACACCGTAATAATCACCGGAATAATTGTATCGCCCTGCCCCTGAGTCTTGGCATTAAATGCCTTGCAGAATTCCATGATATTGACACCATGCTGACCGAGCGCGGGACCAACCGGGGGAGAAGGGTTAGCTGCACCGGCAGGAATCTGCAGTTTTATATATGATTGAATCTTCTTTGCCATTATTGCCTCCTAAATCAAAGCCGAATAGAGGGAAAATCAAGAAAATACGTTTTCTGTCTTCCTTTACTTTTTGTTAGTACAAACATGTCCAGCCGTCGGGTCAGTCACTTGCCACCTGTACAAATTCCAGTTCAACCGGTGTTGAACGTCCAAAAATTGAAACCATGACCCGGACACGCCCCTTATCAGGATAGACCTCATCAACCACGCCTTGAAAATTTGCAAACGGCCCGTCAATGACCCTTACTGCATCACCAACTTCGTAGGTGACTTTCGGTTTCGGTTTCAAGGCCCCGTCTTTAATCCTGCCGATAATTTTCATGGCGTCCTCATCCGAAAGAGAGGGCGGATTCCGGTCGTTGCCGACAAAACCTGTGACCTTTGGAGTGGAACGCACCGTATGCCACGTATCATCATTAAGTTCCATGTTGACCAGGATATAACCAGGGAAAAACTTTCTTTCAGAAGTTTTCTTTGAGCCCTTGACCATTTCAAGCACCTGTTCTTTAGGAACCAGGATCTCCCCGAATAAGTCATCCTGTCCGGCGTTTTTTATCCGCTCCTGGAGCGTGGTTTTCACCTTCTCCTCAAAGCCTGAATATGTATGTACTATGTACCAGTGCCTTGCCATAAGCTAAAAAACACCTCTCTTTTATGCTGGTTACTCCGTGTATCTTCACCGATACCGCGGTGTGGTTATTTAAGAATGTATGAAACCAGCTTTCCTATAAAAAGATCAACCGCTCCCAAGTAGACGGATACCAGGAAAACCAGGACGAGTACCACTCCTGTTGAACTCATGGTCACTTTCTTGTCAGGCCAGGCAATTTTCTTGAACTCGGATTTCACCTCACCGGAAAATTCCTTAATCCGGGCGATAGAAATTTTCTGAGCGGCCGGCTGTTCTGCTGCAACCGCCTTATTCTTTGAAGAACGTTCACCTTTTTTTGCTGCCATGTTTAATCCATCCTTCCAGTTGACCGACAAGCTGAAAGTTTCTTTTTGGAGCCAATCCTGACCAGCTCTTGAGCAAAATTCTGATCAATGGCAGGCCAGGAGGGATTCGAACCCCCAGCCCCCGGATTTGGAGTCCGGTGCTCTACCAATTAGAGCTACTGGCCTACCCCGGTTATTTTCGGTACACCCTAATGTAATTATATTTCTCATGCCTGCACCTGCTAAAACCTGTTATCTTCTCTCTGGTCAACGAGTAATAGACTCGTAAATCGTTTCCTATTCGATAATTTCGCTGATTACGCCGGCACCGACTGTACGGCCGCCTTCACGGATGGCAAAACGAAGCTCTTTCTCCATGGCGATCGGC
>Ga0111149_1023_pt1 | contig 23579 bp, 16 predicted proteins | sample DeeMarSeWOR28_12_FD_80400 | JGI IMG/M metagenome (GOLD analysis project Ga0111149, IMG submission 80400) | Desulfobacterales bacterium SG8_35_2
TGTCCGATGACAATCTTAACTTTTTTAATATAGTGTAAAGTCAATATGTTGGCAGAAAACCTGGATTTCTTGACTAACCAGTAAGACATTTTTTTAATTTTGGAGTGAAAGTCCGCTAAAAAGCCCAAAGAAAATTGGCCTGAAGAATTTCAATTTTTGTTTAAGTTAAATAGATGAAGATTTTTAAAGTAATAAAAAATTAAAATTTTAAATACGCTTCATCATTTAATGCCCATGCCCATTAGCATGGGCAGTTGGAAGATCTTCTGATTCTGATGAAATTGCTATAGCGCCAAGAATTATCACTCCTCCAATGATTGACCAAACAGCTGTTTCTTCTATCCCAACTGTCACAGCATTATTAGCTTCTGTGGTTGTTACATTCTCCGGGACAGAGGGAGATGTTTCTGCAGTAGTTCCATTTTCAGCAGCAAAGCTAGAAGAAAAACATATAGATATAAAGAAAAATGGCACCAATACCACTTTTGCAAACAGTTTTTTCATATTAAGCCATATTCGTTTTATTTTAATTTTAATCTCATTTAATTTATATCAAAATTTTATATTTCTTGCCACAATGTTGAATTTGATAACCAAAAATCGAGCTACATATCCAATAGACATCGTGTCTATCACCAAATATATCCTGGTCATGGTTTTAAACTGATTTGACCGTTTCTGTCGTTTTTCTATCTCAGGAAGATATTTACGTTTGTGAAATTAATCTGCTTCCGATTTTTATTGAAACCTTAAACCTGTTTATTTGACCCTTCTAAAAACTTTATCCGCCAGCATCTTGAGTTCCTGAAGCCGGAGCAGGTAAAGCGCTATTCCATATACCAGAGCGCTGGATACTACAAAAAACAACACCCCAAGGAATTCATTGAAAAAGCTCTTTTGCATCCAGGCAAGAAAAATTACCTCCATCACGTATAGATATATTCCCATAAAAAATGCAGCGGCAAGCACTTTCCCGAGCCCGGTGGTCAGGTACAGGATGGAATATCCTTCAAGCTTCCGGTAGAGGATAATGCCCAGAAAAAGAAAATTGGCGGTCATAGCGCCTGAGATTGACAGGGCCATGGCCTTGTGCTGCAGGTTGGTTATCGTCAAGAGAATAATAACGATATTAATTGCCACTGCGAGGAAGCTGCCGGCAACAGGATAGCGCGTGTCGTCAAGGGCATAAAAAACCGGGACCATTACTTTTACTGAGGCATAGGCGAAGAGGCCAAGTGCATAAAAACGGAGAGCTTCAGCGGTTTTGAAGGTGTCGGCTGCACTAAAGTTGCCATGCTCGAATATTATCCTGATGATCGGATCAGCTAACAGGATTAAGCCAACAGTGGCAGGGATGGTGAGGGAAAAAGCCAGGGTGAGTGATGAAGTAAATGTTTCCTTCAGACTCGTAAAGTCTTTTGTCGCGGCCTGCCGGGACAAAAGGGGCAGGGCGGCCACAGAGATGGCGACTCCGAAAACACCCACTGGGAATTGAAAAAAGCGAAAGGCGTAGTTCAGCCAGGAGATACTGCCTTCTTGAAGTGAAGAAGCGAAATAGGTATTGATGAAAACATTTATCTGCAGGGCGGCAAGACCAAATACTGCCGGCGTCATAAGCTTTAAGATGCGCTGCAGTCCAGGGTCCCTGATGTCGAGATGGGGTATGAATCTGAAACCTGTTCTAAACAGAGAAGGAAGTTGGCCGCCCAGCTGCAGCAGGCCTCCTATAAGCGTGCCGATAGCCATGCCGACGATGGAGGGTTGTCCCTTCTCTCCCAGCAGAAAGGCAAGAGTCACCCCACCAATGATGGAACCGAGGTTAAAAAAGCTGGAGGCGAGGGCAGGAATAAAAAATCGGCCCTTGGTATTCAAGATTCCCATGACAACAGATGAAAGAGAGATAAAAATGAGAAATGGGAACATGATCATGGTGAGAAGGTGCGTCAGGGCGACCTTGTCAGGAATTTTTTCAAAGTCTGCATCCACCAGGACCATGACTATTTTATCGGCAAAGAGTATGCCGAGAAGAGTGATGAAGCTGAGCAGGATGGTAATAAAGACCAGAACATTGCCGGCCAGTTTCAGGGTTGCTTCGGTTCCGCGGGTTTCATCGTAATCTGAAAAGACCGTAACAAAGGCAGCACTCAATGCACCTTCACCAAAGAGGTCCCGTAGAAGATTGGGGATTCTGAAGGCCACGACAAATGCGTCAAATGCAAAGCCAGCACCAAACAAAATGGCAAATGTCTGCTCCCGGATGAGACCGAGAAGCCTGCTGCACATGACAGCTATGCTTACCTTTGAGGCTGATCGGGCTATTGTCCCTGTGTTTTCTGCCGGCTGCTGCATCTGGTTTGTTTAGGGAGAATTTTATCGTATCGCGGTAAAGAAAAACGCGCAAAATTTTTGCTACTCTAGCAGGCTAATGCAAAGAAGACAATGTTCTTGCTTGACTTTGGCGCAAGCTTATGAATAGTATGCATTCCTTTGTTTTTCGCAATCACTTTTTCATCTTTTTGGCAACGACTGTAAGTGTTTGATTCTAGAAATTAAATTGAGGGGAATCTGCTGTGCACTTGAGCACCCCCGAGTGAAATAATTGTTTGAGTTATAAATTGGAGGGTTACATGACGGACGTTAAGCTTGTTAGGAATGTTGCGATCTTGGGACATAGCAATTGCGGTAAAACCACCCTGGCTGAGGCCATGCTTTTCAGTGCAGGCAAGACAAACCGTTTAGGCAAAGTTGACGACGGTTCTTCCACTATGGATTTTGAGCCTGAAGAGATTAAGCGCAACATCACGATTGGTGCGGCATTCAATCATTATACATGGAAGAAACATGATATTTTTCTGGCAGATACCCCGGGGGATGATAACTTCATTAATGAGTCCAAATTCGTAGCCAAGGTCACCGATTGTGCCCTGTTCTGTATAGGGGCGGCAACTAGTGTTAAAAATCAAACAACGAAATTCACAGATTTTATTGAAGAGCGAAAAATTCCAACAATTATCTGTATCACCAGGATGGATCGTGAACGGGCCAATTTTACCAATGTTATTGAAGGGATCAAGGCTAATCTTCCTATGAAGCCGGCGATCATCTATGTGCCGATCGGTGCAGAAGCGAATTTCAAGGGCGTGATCAATGTTGCCAGTCAGAAGGCCTATAAGTTCGATGGTAAGGGCAGGGCTGTTGAAGCAGAAATTCCTGCTGATATGGCTGATGAAATCGGAGTATATCGTGAAAGTCTGATGGAACAGGTTGCCGAAACAGATGACGACCTGATTGAAAAGTTTTTAGAGGAAGGTGAATTAACTGATGATGACTTGCTGACGGGATTGAAGACAGGAGTGAGATCCGGAGAGATAAGTCCTGTATGTGTTACAGCTGCACTGAATAACCAGGGAGTTGATATGCTTCTCGATATGATTAATGATCTCCTGCCTGCTCCAAGTGATATTGCACCCCATGTCGGAACCAATCCGAAAAAGAAAGAAATTACAGAAAGGGAAGCCGAGGCAGATGCGCCTTTTTCAGCCCAGGTTTTCAAAACTATGGCTGATCCATTTGCTGGCAGGTTGACAGTCTTCCGGGTATTTTCCGGAACACTTTCCGGTGATGCTTTTTACAATGCCAACAAGGATGCCAGCGAACGGTTCGGGCAGATATTTATTATGGAAGGCAAAAGCCAGAAGCCTGTTGAAAGTCTCGGACCGGGAATGATAGGTGCGGTCGCCAAGCTGAAGGAAACAGTTACCGGTGATACTCTTTGTGTCGAAAACGCCCCGATCATTTATGAGCCTCTGATCCCGATGCCTGCTGTTATATCCTATGCTGTGACAGCCAAAAAGGGTGACGAAGAAAAACTGTTCAGTTCTATAACCAAAATGCTGGATGAAGATCTGACATTGCAGCTCACCAGGGATAACCAGACCAAGGAGATACTTATTTCCGGTGTGGGACAGGTACATCTGGAAGTCATGGGTGAAAAAATAAAACGCAAATTCGGTGTGGAGATGGAACTGCATACGCCGAAAATACCTTATATGGAAACGCTGAAAGGCAAAGCACGGGTCCAGGGCAAACATAAAAAGCAGAGTGGCGGCAGGGGGCAGTTTGCTGATACCTGGATCGAGATTGAGCCATTGCCAAGAGGGGGTGGCTACGAATTTGTAGACAAGATTGTCGGCGGTGTCATCCCCAGGCAATATATCCCGGCCGTGGATAAGGGGATCCAGGAAGCCATGGAAAAAGGTATTCTTGCCGGATATCCCATGGTCGATATCAAGGTCTCCCTGGTTGATGGCTCATTCCATACAGTCGACTCTTCCGAGATTGCCTTTAAGATTGCCGGATCCCTTGCTTTCAAAAAAGCAGCCCAGGAAGCAAATCCTGTTCTGCTGGAGCCGATTATGAATATCAGCATCAGAGTTCCCGAAGATTGTGTCGGAGATGTCATGGGTGATTTGAACTCACGTCGGGGCAGGGTGATGGGTATGGACTCTGAGGCGAAAAATGAAGTGATAAATGCCCAGGTGCCCATGGCGGAGATCCAGAAGTATGCACCTGATCTTACTTCATTTACAGGGGGCAGAGGTTCATTTACGGTCAGTTTCTCCCATTATGAGGAAGTTCCGGCACAACTTGCAGAAAAGATTATAGCAGCCGCTAATAAAGAAGAATGACATGCAGTACGGCTCTTATGCATTGTTTATTATTCGAGGTCAATAAATAAAAAAACCTCGTCCGCGTAATATCTCGGACGAGGTTTTTTTTAAAAAAAGAACTACTAGCACTCAGTAACAATCTATTTCAATCTGTGATGTGCCCGGCCTACCCGTATGGGCGGTGATTTCCCCCAGATGGTAAGGAGTTTCACCCAGGGCTTTAAGCTGCTGCATGACATCGTCAAGTATATCTTCGTCTACAATGGCAACGATGCCGATACCCATATTAAAGGTCCGGCACATCTCCTTTGGCGTTATATTGCCTTTTTCTTTCAGGAAATCAAAAATGGGCGGGATCTTCCAGCTTTCATAATGGATGATGGCTCTGCTTCCCTGGGGCAGTATCCTGGGAATGTTGTCGATAAATCCACCGCCGGTGATATGAACATAACCGCTGACCCTGAAGTTTTTACTGAGGTTTAGAAGTGATTCACTATAAATGCGGGTTGGTTTTAAAAGTTCTTCTCCCAGCGTGCAATGAAACTCATCAATATATTGATCCACAGAAAGGCCCAGCTCCTCAAAACAGATCTTTCTGACCAGGGAATAGCCATTGCTGTGTAAACCAGAAGAGGCCAAGCCTATAATCTGGTCGCCGACTTTTATATCTGAACCGTCGATAATTTTGTCACGTTCGGCAATGCCGACAACAAACCCGGCCAGATCATAATCCCCTTCAGCGTATAAACCAGGCATTTCAGCTGTTTCGCCGCCAATAAGTGAGCACTTGGAAATTTTGCATCCAGCGGCTATACCCTTGATTATATCACTGGCAATATCAATATCGAGTTTGCCGACAGAAAGGTAATCAAGGAAAAAGAGCGGTTTGGCACCACCGACAGCGATGTCGTTAACGCACATGGCTACCAGGTCAATTCCTATGGTGTCATGCTTATTGCACAACTTGGCTATATTTAATTTGGTGCCAACACCGTCAGTGGAGGAGACAAGTACAGGATCATCAAACTGGTCGGCGCCAATGGCGTATAATCCACTGAAGCCTCCTATATCAGTGAGAACCCCCCTGCCAAAAGTTGGGGTGACGATCTTTTTTATTCTGGAAACCAGTTCATTTCCTTTGTCTATATCAACTCCAGCTTCAGTGTATCTGGAGGGTTTTGAGTTACTCATTTTATATTTAAAAAAATCCAGAATGTTGGTTAGGAAGCAAACAGCTTGCTTCTTGCTTCAGCGGAATAATTGGCCAAGAACAGTTTTGTCAGAAAACAAATACTTATAATTTTGGGACCCCAAAAAGTCAATTAAATTTCATGTAATTTACATGTTCATTGCAGTAAAATATTTTGGTCGGGATGGGCTTCATACGGGCTCATGGTCCCATTTCTCTGTCCATGGGATCGGTATCTCAAAAAATCCTGATGGGGGAATATTTGCATGGGATAATAATTTGATTTTACCTGGGAGTACTATGCCTGTTTATCTTTCAACAAACGGCACGATACTTATCAGCAGGTAAACTTGTCTTCAAGCGAGACTCGGCTAGTAACAGATGATGATTACCAAAGTCCTTTTTTCGTAAGTAGATCAAATGTTGAGCATTGAAATAGTCTAATCTTCCTGGTAGCATAACGATCTTATGAAACTTCTGTTCACTCTTATTGGTCTGGTTTTCATATTGGAGGGATTACCCTATCTCACTTTTCCCGAGGCAATGCAGAAATGGTTGCGGCAGCTTATGGAAATGAAACCGTCGCAATTGCGTATGGTAGGGCTTTTTGCTGTGGGACTTGGACTGTTGATCTGTTATGTCACCTTACGCAGCAATCTCTTCAACTAACTGTCTGAGCAAGTGCAGGGCCTAACATAACAAAAAGTACATTTGTTATGTTTTTTCAGGAAAGGGGGATTTATGAGCCAACAAAGAAGTAGTTGGAAATCAAATATTGGATTTCTTCTTGCAGCTATCGGTTCAGCAATCGGACTGGGAAATGTCTGGCGCTTCAGTTACATGGCTCATCAGCACGGAGGTGGCGCTTTCCTGGTACCGTACCTGGTAGCCTTAATAGTCGCAGGTATGCCTATCATGATCCTTGAATATGGTCTGGGGCATCGTGAAAAAGGTTCCGCACCTCTTAGTTTTGTCCGCATAAACAAAAAATTCGAATGGCTTGGCTGGTGGATGCCCGTAGTCGCCATGTTTGGCATTATGCTTTATTATTCAGTAGTAATTGGCTGGTGTATCAATTATTTCTTTTATTCCTTCAATCTGACCTGGGGCACAGATCCACAGGGTTTCTTTTTCAGCCAGTTTCTGCAGCTATCAGATTCTGCAGCAACAATCGGGGGAATTCGCATTCCAATTGCTGCTGCTACCTTTTTTGTCTGGGTATTGTGCTGGATTATCTGTTACCGCGATATTCGGCATGGCATTGAAAATGCGAGTGTCATTTTCATGCCGGTTCTCTTTCTGCTTACTATCATCCTGGTTTTATGGAGTTTCTTCCTTGAAGGGGCCGGAGATGCCATTGTAAACCATTATCTTCATGCAGACTGGTCAAAAATTAACCTGTTCAGTTCAGATGCTGTTGTCCGTAGTGAAGCCGGGAAGGTATGGGCTGCAGCCTTTGGGCAGATATTTTTTACCCTGTCACTTGGATTCGGCATCATGATCACGTACGCCAGCTACCTGCCAAGAAAAACAGATATCGGCAAGAATGCCTTTATTACCTGCTTTGTAAATTGTTTGTATTCATTTATAGCAGGTTTTGCGGTTTTCGGCATAGTAGGTTTTATGGCCCACAGCCAGGGAGTCCCATTTGAAGAGGCAATCAAGGGAGGACCGCAGCTCGCTTTTGTGGTCTATCCGCAGGCAATATCTTTGCTGCCGAGTATGAATACCTTGTTCGGCGTTATTTTTTTCCTCATGCTTGTTATAGCCGGTCTCACTTCGGGCATATCCCTAATTGAGGCCTTTACCTGTGCCATCACAGACAAGTTTGACTGGTCACGCGGTAAAGTTGTAACAGCAGTCTGTACTGCTGGTTTTCTGGGCAGCCTCGTTTTTACGACCCGTGCAGGATTATACCTTCTTGATATAGCGGATCATTTTATCACTAACTACGGCCTTGTTGGCGGTGGACTTATGGAGTGTCTTATTATCGGCTGGATTCTAAAGGCTTCGGTCCTGCGAAATCATGTCAGCCGTCTTGGCACGATTGTTCCGCCCCTTTGGGATATTTTGGTAAAATTTATTACACCTGCAATCCTTATCTATCTTTTATACCTTTCCCTGGCCAGTGACTTGGCGGAAAACTACAGTGGTTATCCAACTGACCAGCTCATCTTATACGGCATAGGGTGGATGCTGATCTGTTTTGTCGTGGCACTGGCATTAACCTTTGTCCCCTGGAAGCCAGAAAAACTGAAACGGAGACATCGTCCCGAAGAGGATGAATTGCTGGTGTGACAGCAGGAGACCGAAAGACTAAAACTGGAGGTGCATGGTTAAAGACTATAAGAGAAAGGCAAAACACTTACCAGCCGTAAATTGGCATATCGTCTTGTTGTTTGCCGACAGTTTGGTCGCTGAAAATCGCTTGTTTCCTGTATTCTGTACCATTGTAACTTGAGTCGTTTTATTACTGACCACTTTTGGGTAAATTCTTTGAGATCATCCCCGCTACCAAATTCCACGGATACGTCCAAGCCTGGTCAACGTATCATGATGATTGCAGGTGAGGCTTCAGGGGATTTGCATGGAGCGAATCTGGCCCGGGAACTGAAAAGTTTGGACAGCAGCTGGCAGTTGTCAGGGATTGGCGGGACTGAAATGGCCGGGGCAGGTGTCAATCTTATCTATGATATTTCCAGCCTGGCTGTCATGGGAATAATAGAAGTGTTCAACCGGCTGAAAGATATCAGGTCTGCCATGCATATCCTGGAAGAGCGTTTTAAAAATGCCCGTCCGGATCTGCTCATATTGATTGACTATCCAGGATTTAACCTTGAAATGGCCCGCAGGGCAAAAAAATACAACATACCGGTCCTGTATTATATCAGCCCAAAGATCTGGGCGTGGCGGGAAGGTCGCATCGAGAGAATAAAAAAATATGTTGACCGGATGGCTGTAATCCTGCCCTTTGAAAAAAAGTATTACCAGGAACATGGAGTAGTTGTTGACTTTGTAGGCAATCCCCTCCTGGATCATGTCCATACAACATTGACTCCAGCTCAATTTAAAAAAAGATATAACATAGATCATGATGCCGCTGTTATCGGCATCATGCCGGGGAGCCGAAGACAGGAAATTAAAAAACTTCTTCCGCTGTTCCTGCAGACAGCTGTAATGCTGAACAGTAAAATGAGAAAATGTGTTTTCCTGCTGCCTCTTGCCTCTACCTTGTCCGAAGAAGAAGTTAAAATGCATTGCGGACGGGTTGATAGTCTGCTGGATATTCGTATTATAAAAGATGAGCGCTATGGGGCCATGGCTGCCTGTGATGCAGCCATGGCAGCATCAGGCACCCTGACCATGGAGCTGGCTATTCTTAAGGTGCCTATGGTGGTGTGCTACCGGGTTTCTTTGGTCAGTTATCTGCTGGCCAAACCGTTTATCAAAGTTAAATATGCATCATTGGTCAATTTAGTGGCCGAAAAAGAGGTGGTGCCTGAACTGCTGCAGTATAAGGCAACGTCTGAAAATATTTATAAGGAAATTTTGCCCCTGCTGCTTAATCATGATGCCGCAGAGGCTATGCAAGATAAATTAGCCAAGATCTGTAAACAGTTAGGGGAACCCGGAGCCTCCAAACGTGTGGCAAGGCTTGTCAGGGAATTAATTGCGGCAGGGAGTCCCCATGACTGATGCATGGGATACAGATGATAATGGAGCAGTCAAAATACCTATTGACGGAGTCCTTGACCTGCACAATTTTTCACCAAAGGATCTGAAGTATCTGCTTCCGGACTACTTGGATGAGTGTAGCAAGGCAAATATTTTTCAGGTCCGTATAATCCACGGAAAAGGTATAGGCAATTTGCGTCGCACAGTCCATGCCATACTTGGCAGGCTTCCTGAAGTAAAGGAATTCAAGCTGGCCGGTGAAAGAGAAGGAGGGTGGGGCGCTACCCTGGTCCAACTGAAGCAGAAATGATTTCTGCCAATCTTAATTTACTGAATGAGATTGAATCTACGAAAATGATTTCATATTTTCCTTGCCGACTTCCGTTGACCCTACTATAAGCAGACTGCCATGCAAATTGTATACATGCTGCCCCGTTATTATCGATCAGAGAAATTGGTGGGTTTGAAATAAATATTTTGCTGCCTTTCCCATGAAGAAACAACGAACAATTCAACGTTTAATAACATACATCAAGCCATATCGGGGCTGGCTGGTTTCTGCCATGACTTGTATGATCATAGTGGCAGTTATGACAGGCGCCCAGGCCTATATGGTCAAGCCCATGCTGGATGAGATTTTTTTCAACCAGGATGCGTTCATGCTCAAAGTCGTTCCCCTGGCAATCATAACTATTTTTCTGATTCAGGGGGTTTTTGATTACAGCTATAAGTATCTCCTGGAAAAGGTTGGGCAATCGGTTATCAGAGATTTGCGGAACAATCTTTACAGGCACATCCAATCACTTCCGCTTGCTTTTTTTCATAAGACTCCCACCGGTGAATTAATTTCCCGTATCATTTCAGATGTGACCCTGATCCAGGGAGCAGTCTCGAATGTTCTGGTGGGCCTTATTAAAGATACATGCCAGATATTTTTCCTTATTTTTGTCATTTTTTATATGAACTGGCGCCTTGCCCTTATTGCCATGATACTTCTGCCGGTGATCATTTATCCCATTGTCAACTTTGGGCGCAGGCATAGACGGCTCAGCAGAAGCAACCAGCAGACGACAGCCCAGGTGTCAAATATTCTATACGAGACTATTACAGGCACGCGTATAGTTAAGGCCTTCTGTATGGAACAGTATGAGATTGGGCGTTTTGCTGAAACACTGGACAAACTTTTTAGTATTGTCATGCGTGATGTAAGAATAGGTGCAATTTCACGCCCCCTTATGCAGCTTTTGGGCGGCATTGGCATTGCGCTGGTTGTCTGGTTTGGCGGCAGTCAGGTGTTAAGCGGCGCTTCCACACCAGGTACCTTCTTTTCCTTTCTGACAGCATTGATCATGATCTATGAACCACTCAAAAGCATCAGCAGGGTCAACAGCGTTTTGCAGCAGGGAATTGCAGCAGCAGAGAGAGTTTTTGATGTGCTGGACGTCGAGCTTGACGTAGACGAAAAACAGGATGCAATAGAGTTGCCTACAGTTAGAGACATGATAGAATTTAAAGATGTCAGGTTTCAGTATGATCCTAAAACAGAGGTGTTGAAAGATATTAATCTGCAGGTAAAAACCGGTGAGGTATTGGCTTTGGTTGGTTCGAGTGGTGGTGGCAAGTCTACACTGGTCAATCTCATACCACGGTTTTTTGATGTGAGCAGCGGCTCTCTCACTCTAGATGGAATAGATGTACGCGATGTAACGCTGAAATCACTGCGTAACCAGATTGGCATGGTCACTCAGCAGACAATTCTCTTTAACGATACTGTCCGCAATAATATAGCTTACGGTAGTCCGGATGCCACCTTTGAGCAGGTCAAAGAAGCGGCACGTGCTGCCCATGCCCTTAATTTTATCCAGCATCTTCCGCAAGGCTTTGATACAGTTATAGGAGAGTCAGGCGCCAGGCTGTCTGGCGGAGAACGCCAGAGGATTTCCATTGCCCGGGCAATTTTAAAGAATGCTCCTATTCTTGTTCTTGACGAAGCGACATCATCTCTTGACACAGAGTCTGAGCGGGAAGTGCAGCAGGCCATCGAAAACCTGGTGCAGAGCCGTACCACCTTTGTCATAGCGCACCGGTTGTCGACCATTCGCAATGCCGACCGGATAATCGTTATCCAGGATGGCAGTATAGTCGAGGAAGGAACCCATGACTCATTGCTGCCCCTCGGAGGTGTGTATAAAATGCTTTATGATATGCAGTTCCAGGATGACGCGATAACACTTCAGAAGGATGAGTAAAATTTTTATTGATATATTATGAGGAGGGATCATGATCAGCAAGGAACTGCTTGATATTCTGGCCTGTCCAAAATGTAAAGGTCCGGTTGAATTAACTGAAAAAAAAGATGGGTTAGTCTGTAACTCCTGCGGACTGCTGTATGAAATAAGGGATGATATCCCTGTCATGCTGATTAATGAAGCCAAGAAGCTTGAAGAAGAGAAGGAAGATTAAAAAAATTTGGACCGATAGCGCAAATTTGTAACTGAAACATTGTATTTGTTATGGAACTCTCTGCCTTTATAAATCAATTTGGAATCCTGCAGGAAAATATCCTGATCAAACGGCTTGTTATTATCCTTATCTATGCAATTCTGGCCAAAACCGTCGATATTTTCATTGATCGCGTGCTGCGCAAAATTGCTGCAAAGACAAAGATTAATTTTGACGATAAACTTATTAAATATCTGCATGCCCCAATCTGCTGGACAATTTTTGGTTTTGGTGTATTGCATGCCCTGTCTGCAGGTCCACTTAGTGATCCCTGGCAGTTAATCCTGCCTCAGGTTACTCAAAGTATACTTCTTATCCTTTGGCTTACTGCCCTGATCAGGACATTCAACTGGATGGTTGAACAGTATATGGCAGGGGCCCATGAGAAAGGCAAGATTGGTACAGACCTCTTCATGCTCCTGAAAAACGTTCTCAGGGTGGTGGTTATCATTGCCGGTCTGCTCTGGCTGCTTTCTATATGGCAGATCAGCCTTACACCGCTTTTTGCCTCGGCCGGAATTGCAGGTATCGCAGTGGCTCTGGCAGCTAAGGACACCCTGGCAAATTTCTTTGGCGGTATTTCCATCTTTATGGATAATACCTACAAGGTGGGTGAATATATTATTTTGGACACCGGAGAGCGGGGTGAGGTGGTGGAGATAGGCATCCGTTCCACACGTATTAAGACGAGAGATGATGTGCTGGTAACAATTCCAAATTCAATTATCGCCAATTCAAAAATAATCAATGAAAGTGCTCCGATACCACGATTCCGGATCAGGGTCCCTGTAGGTGTGGCATACGGCAGCGATCTTGCAAAGGTGGAAAATGTTCTGTTGGCTGTCGCAGATGGCAACAGCAATATAGAAAAAGACCCGGAACCGAGGGTGCGATTGCGGGCCTTTGCAGACTCCTCTGTAAATTTCGAACTGCTCTGCTGGGTCAAGGATCCGAGGGACAAGGGCCTGGAGGTGCACAATCTGTTAAAAGCCGCTTACAAGGTATTTGAAGAGCAATCCATTACTATTCCGTTTCCTCAAAGAGACGTTCATATTATCAAATCGGCAGCAGATGCTTTGCAGGAATAAAGTTGATGATACCTCGGCTGATAGGTAACTTAAAAGCTTCAGAAATCACTTTTACATCAATTTTGTAAAATCACATTTGTTATCATAAAAAAGGAGGACCGAATTCGGTCCTCCTTTTTTATGATAAATGTGCAGTATGCTTATTATTCAGGGGAGACGCCCAGCTCTTTTTCCTTGGCCGCCACTGCCAACCTGGTCTTGATGGCGGTATCCGGTATCAGGCTCATGGAGTCGATGCCAAGCTCGACCAGGAAGGTAGCAAACTCAGGGAAGTCGGAGGGGCCCTGGCCGCAGATGCCGATCTTCTTTTTGCGACGCTTGGCGGTGGCAATAACCATACGGATCATTTCCTTGACTGACTCGTCCCGTTCATCGGCAATGCCGGCGATCAGGCCGGAATCACGATCGAGGCCGTAGGTAAGCTGAGTGAGGTCGTTTGAACCGATGGAAAACCCGTCAAAGATATCGGCAAAGGCGTCGGCCGAGATAACATTGCTGGGAATCTCGCACATCACGTAAAGCTCCAGGCCGTTCTCACCCTGGACCAGGCCGCATTCCCTCATAACCTCGATTACCTTCCTGCCTTCATCCGGCGTCCGGCAGAAGGGCACCATGAGCTTGATGTTGTTGAGCCCCATATCATTACGCGCTTTCAGGAGCCCCTGGCACTCCAGTTCAAAGGCGGGACGGTACTTGGGATCATAATACCGGGAAGCGCCGCGCCAGCCGATCATGGGATTCTCCTCCTCAGGCTCGTAAAGAATGCCGCCGATGAGATTGGCATATTCGTTGCTCTTGAAGTCGGAGAGCCGGACAATAACATCATTCGGGTAGAATCCTGCAGCGATACGGCCAACCCCTTCAGCCACCTTGTCAACAAAAAACTGCTTCTTATCCGTATAGGCTGCTGTTCTTTCGTCTATGACCCTGGCGATTTCCTGTTTCTCTGGATCATCGGAGTTTTTCAGCTCTTCGTAGTTGAAGAGGGCCAGCGGGTGCATGCCGATATGGGAGTTGATGATGAACTCCTCACGGGCCAGGCCCACACCATCGTTGGGGATCTGGCACTCGGTGAAGGCTTTTTCTGGAATGGCCAGGTTCATCATGATCTTGGTCTTGGTCTTCGGCAGTTCGCCGAGGTCGAGCTTCTCTATCTCGAAATCAAGGAGGCCTTCATATATATAGCCGGTTTCCCCTTCAGCGGAAGAGACCGTGATGTCCTGCCCGGTTTTGATAATGTCGGTAGCATCGGTCGTACCGATGACACAGGGAATGCCAAGCTCACGTGAGATAATGGCGGCATGGCAGGTGCGGCCGCCGCGATTGGTGACGATGGCGCCGGCGATTTTCATGATCGGCTCCCAGTCCGGGTCGGTCATGTCTGTGACCAGGACCTGGCCTTTTTGAAAGCTGTGGATGCCTTCCACATTTTTAATGACATTGGCCTGCCCCTGGCCGATCTTGGTGCCAACCGCCAAACCCGTCACAAGAACATTGCCCTTTTCTTTAAGCTTGAAAGTTTCCATAGTGCCGGCCACTGCCTGGGAATGGACCGTTTCCGGCCTGGCCTGAACAATGAAAAGGCCGCCTGTGCCCACGGATCCACCGTCCCCATCCTTGGCCCATTCTATGTCCATGGCTTTGCCGTAATGATCTTCAATGATGCAGGCCCATTCAGCCAGTTTAAGGATTTCATCGTCGTTCAGAACATAGCTGGCGCGCTCTGCAGGGGTTGTTTCAACATTTGCAACCGGGTCATCAGCACTCTGATCGGTGTTGTAGACCATTTTCATTTCCTTGGAACCAACCCTTTTGCCTACAATCGGCCGCTTGCCCTGTTTCAGGGTTGGTTTGAATACATAGTATTCGTCAGGGTTGACAGCACCCTGTACAACATTTTCTCCCAACCCCCAAGCACCAGTCAGAAATACCGCGTCCTTAAAGCCGCTCTCAGTGTCAATGGAGAAGATTACTCCTGAAGAGGCGGAGTCTGAGCGCACCATTTTCTGAACAACAATGGAAAGATAGACATCAAACTGGCCAAAGCCTTTGTCATGACGGTAGGATATGGCGCGATTGGTGAAAAGACTGGCAAAGCATCTCTTGCAGGCATCAATAAGGGCATCATACCCTCTGATATTGAGGTAGGTTTCCTGCTGACCGGCAAAAGAAGCATCAGGAAGGTCCTCCGCTGTGGCGGAGGAACGTACGGCAACATCTAGATTAGCTCCATATTCTGCTTCCATTTTTTTGTAGGATTCGATAATAGCCTGGCGCAGGTCATCGGGGAATTCTGCGTTGCGGATTATATTCCTTACCTTTTCGCCGCGCGCCTGTAAATTATGCAGATCATGGGTGTCAAGTCCTGCCAGGGCGTCCCGCACTTCATCTGCAATGCCGGCTTCTTTAATGAGATACTGGTATGCATATGCGGTTATGGCAAATCCGTGGGGTACAGCAACTCCTTTCGAGGTAAGCTTCTGGTACATTTCGCCGAGCGAAGCGTTTTTGCCCCCCACTAGTGGTACATCTTCAATTCCAATTTCTTCAAACCAAAGAATTAAGGCATTATCGTGTTTTCCCATTTTTTTCTCCTGAGCCAAAAGAATTACATACAAAATTATAGTTTTGAAGTCCGCGGCCTAATTGGGCGGAACGTCAACCGAAGGATATTTTTTATAGTAAATCTGAAATAAACGGTCAACTATTGTTTCCCCTTTTTATCTGTTAGTAAAGCTTTTTTTTATATTTGGCGCAAGAGGATAGATTGCTTTGTGTTACACTGATAAAAATCACTTTTAAAAAAAATAATAATCTGCCAAAAGTAAATGATCTTTCTAACATTGTGATACCGAGCAGAGGAGGGAACTATGTCTGGGTCTGGAGAAATGGGGTCACTTGTGGCAAAACATATTCAAAAGGGTGATCATGGCCACAGTGACTATTTTGGGCTGATTAAAGAACTGGTGACACGCAGAAATAACTATGAAAAAACTGCTCCAGAATTTGTCATCTGGCAGGAAGAAATTGATAGGATTTATGAACTGGTCCGGGATGAAATAGTTACCAATCAGGGCAAGCCGAGGACGCCTGTAAAGTTTGGTACTTCGGGCTGGCGGGGCATTATCGGCAAAGATTTATATATCAAGTCAGTAAGTCAGGTGACCCAGGCAATTCTTGCAGTTTACAAGGAGGTTGCGTCCGATGCTGAACTGGCAAAAGCCTTGGGTGTGGAAACATTTTCTGAAATGCAGGTCAAAGGATGTGTCCTTGGATTTGATAACAGGTTTGGAGGAGAACTGCTCGCCCAGAGCGTCTTGGATGTTCTGGCCGCAAACGAAATAATTGTCCATTATGCGGGCGAGTCGACTACCGGGGTACTTTCAGCAGCCCTTTTGGAGCTTAAGGCCGCCTTCTCTATAAACCTTACACCCAGCCACAATCCGCTTGAATACAGCGGCTACAAGTTCAACGGCTCTGACGGCGGTCCTGCCTCCTCATTAATTACAGGCCATATTACAGAAAAAGCCCGGGAAATAATAGATCAAGATTTACCCATAGCTGTTTCCCAGGACAGGAAAAGGGTGCGGGAATTTGACTCGTTGGAGACATGGATAAATAGGGTGCGCAGGAACAGGGAGCGCCATGGTCTTGATTATGATGCTATTACATCAGGATTTGCCCACGATCCAGATGTTGTTCTGGCAGTGGATTGCGTGCATGGAGCAAGCAGGTTGCATATCAGGAAGTTGATTACAGGTGGATTGGAAGGTGGACCACATGACAGGCTGATTATTCTTCGAGGCGAAAAAGATCCTACCTTTGGCGGGGTGGCCCCTGAGCCCTCCTCGACTAATATGAAGCCGGTCATGGAGCTTCTTGCGGCAAGGCCGGAACGTTTAAAACTTGGCGCTGTAATTGATCCGGATGGGGACAGGGTCAGAATGACCGATGGTAAAGTGGAAATTGATATGAATCTCTTTGGTGCCATGGCATATCACTTTCTGCATGAGCACAAAGGTTTGTCGGGCATGGTGGCTAAAACAGTTGCAACCAGCAATTTTGCCAACAAGCTGGCAGAAGACTTTGGAGAGGAGGTTTTTGAATCCCGCGTGGGATTCAAGGAGTTCAAACCTGTGATCGGCAAGGCTTTGGTATATTTTGAAGAATCAGATGGCATTAGTGTAATCGGCCATACACCTGAAAAGGATGCATATATAGGTATGCTACTTGGTCTTGATATGATCATGACACTCCGTAAAAACCTGGGTGAGTACCTGAGCGAAATCCAGGAAAAACACGGTTTTTACTATCCGGCCAAGGATGGTGTGGTGGTCAGCAGTCAGGGGCAGGAATTGATGACAAAACTATCACGCCTTGAACAATACACTGCAGGTAAAGTTATCAGGATAGGGGAAGAAGAGAGAACAATTGCAAAAATTATAGATATTGACGGCAGGAAAATGGTTTTGGACGATGGCAGCTGGCTTATGATAAGGCCTTCAGGGACAGAGCCCAAGGTCAGATTCTACGTTGAGGCCCGGGACAGAAAAAAACAGGAAGACTTATTTGAAGCAGCCAAGAAAATGCTGGCTGAAATAGGGCTGTTGTAAAACTATAGGCGTCAAGGTTTGTCGGCATACGCAACTGCCGACGATTGACACAAGGGATCGAGGGGTCAAGGTGCCGGGTGATAAGGCAAAAGGCTAAAGGGAACCATTTAACAGTCTGGAGTTGAAGATTTTACTCTCTTTCACTGTTCAGGTAGTCGGCCGGTACCAGTAAAAAATAAAGAAGAACGAAAAAACCGAAAGCGGAAAGATGAGGACAGAGCGAATACAGGTTGATTTTTGCATATCAAAAAATTATGGTGTGATGTCAAGCATTAACAGTACTGTGATTTAAGCTGCATTAACTGGCTGTCCTGTTCTTTTCAGGCCACGGATACAGTATGTCAATTTTTTCATTGGTTCTTTCAATATCATTTTTCAATTTCAGGAGTTTTAGATTGCTATGTGGGACTACACAGACAAGGTTAAAGATCATTTTTTAAATCCCCGTAATGTGGGGGATATCGAAGATGCAAGTGGTAAGGGCGAAGTCGGTTCCCTGGCTTGCGGAGACGCGCTTACCTTAACATTCAAACTTGATGCTGAGGGCAAGATTGAAGATGCAAAATTCAAAACATTTGGATGCGCCAGCGCCATTGCTTCATCCTCCGCTTTGACAGAGATGATCAAGGGCTTAAGCCTTGAAGAGGCTGAAAAGATTACCAATGAGGATATAGCCGAGTATCTGGGTGGTCTGCCCAAGGAAAAGATGCACTGCTCAGTAATGGGCCGCGAAGCCCTGGAAGCTGCAATTGCCAATTATCGCGGCGTACCTATCCCCATGGCCCAGGGAGAAGTTGTCTGTGAGTGTTTTGGGGTAACCGACCTTGAAATCAAGAGAGCAATTCAGGAAAGCAATTTGAAGACAGTTGAAGAGGTTACCAACTTTACCAAAGCAGGCGGCGGCTGTGGTAACTGCCATGAGCGTATTGAAGAACTGATTCTCGAGGTTCGGAAAGAGGCGCGGGAAGAGGCCAAGACCGAGGGTGCTGCCAAAAAATTGACCAATATACAGAAAATTAAAATGATCGAGGACGTGCTGGAGAGGGAAATACGGCCGGCTTTGCGCAAGGATGGCGGAGATATTGAGCTCATCGATGTTGATGGCGATTTTGTCATGGTTTCTCTGCGGGGGGCATGTGTCAGCTGCGTGGCCTCCCAGACTACACTGAAGGAATACGTTGAGAAAAAACTGCGCGAACAGGTCCTTGATACTCTGATCGTTGAGGAGGTTAAAAAATGAGCAACAAAGTGGTCTATATGGATAACAATGCTACGACCAGAGTGGCTCCGGAAGTCCTTGAGGCCATGTTGCCGTATTTTTCAGACTTGTATGGAAATCCTTCCAGTATGCACTCCTTTGGTGGCCAGGTCGGTAGAGTGCTTCAGGAAGCCAGGGACCAAATAGCCAGCCTTGTCGGCGCCTCCTCTGATGAAATTATTTTTACAAGCTGCGGGACAGAAAGTGATTCAACAGCAATTTTTTCCGCCCTCCAGGCATTTCCCGAAAAAAGACACATCGTCACAACCAGGGTAGAGCACCCTGCAGTCAAGAATCTCTGTGAAAATATAGATAAACTTACAGGACATAAGCACAAGGTAACCCAGTTGCCGGTGGACAGAGAGGGTATGCTTGACCTGCAGCGATACGAGGAAAGCCTGACCGATGACACAGCTATTGTCAGCGTAATGTGGGCGAACAATGAAACCGGCGTTATTTTTCCTGTGGCGCAGATGGCAGAAATTGCCAAAAACAGGGGTATACTTTTTCACACTGATGCCGTCCAGGCCGTGGGTAAAATACCTATCGATTTAAATAAGGATTCGGCTATCGATTTTCTCTCTATTTCAGGACACAAGCTGCATGCCTCAAAGGGTATCGGGGTTCTTTATGTCCGCCGTGCTACCCCCTTTGCCCCATTTCTGATTGGAGGGCACCAGGAGCATGGCCGTAGGGGAGGTACCGAAAATGTAGCTTCCATCATCGGATTAGGTAAGGCCTGTGAACTTGCAGGGAGCCGCATGGAAGACGAAAATACCCGTGTCAAGGCTTTGCGCGACAAACTGGAGCAGGGGCTGCTTGAAAAAATACCCCATTCAATGCTCAACGGCCATAAAATTGAACGGTTGCCCAACACAACAAGCATTAGTTTTGAATTCGTGGAAGGGGAAGCAATTCTGCTCCACCTTGATAGATTTGGTATCTGTGCCTCCTCCGGGTCTGCCTGTACATCAGGTTCTCTTGAACCATCCCATGTCCTGCGTGCCATGGGGGTACCGTTCACTGCTGCGCATGGTTCAATACGTTTCAGCCTGAGTATTTACAATACTGAGGATGAAGTTGACTTTATCCTCGAAAAATTGCCGCCGATCATTGAAAATTTGCGGGAACTGTCACCTTTTTGGAAGGGCGATCACCCTGGAATGATTGGTGGAAGTCAATGCAAGTGCAGCTGTTAATTATTCAATTATCACCTATGGGAACCAGATGAAAGTTATTGCACCGTATTGTGAAATCCTTGAAGATCTGGATAAACAAAGTCTGTCGATACGAATTGAAGCCTGTGGCCGTATTTGCTACAAGAGCGAAGATAAAATTACATCTGAGTCAGCAGAGCCTTTTATTCGTAACATCATAAAGCATGGTCATAATTCAGTCACAGAGATGGCTGTTCTGACCTTGAAGATTCTGTATGATGCGGAATCAATAGCCAATCAGTTTTTCAACCTGATGCCGAAGTTTTTGCAGGTGGACAGAACTGCTAAAAAGGAACTTCTCATCACCGCAAGCGTCAGGGCATTCAGGGAACTCTATCAGGCAAATCCTACAGTAAAAATGGTCAAGGCAATTGCTCACTATCTCGGCAGTTGTCATCCGCTCTTTTATGAAGATCTACTCCCGGAAAGAGGTTTGATGAAGCAGGAAGGAGTGCATGTGGAAAAAGTTCCCCTTGAAGAAGTTGACGCATTCCCTGCAAACCTTCTGGCAAAACACCGGCATGTTGCCGTACTTTTTGTGGTGAATCGAGCCATCACCCATGAGATTGTGAGACACAGGCCGGTTTCCTACCTGCAGGAAAGCCAGAGATACTGTCGCTACAGTCAGGACAAGTTTGGCAATGAGGTTACTTTTATCAGGCCCATGTTTTTCAAAGAGGACAGCAACGAATACGCCTTATGGGAAAAGGCAATGCAGGATACGGAGAAAATCTATCTCAAGCTTCTGGAAACCTCTTCTCCTCAGGCAGCCAGGACGGTTTTGCCCAACTCATGTAAAACAGAGCTGATAACCTTTGCCAATCTTCTTGAGTGGCTACATATCTTCAAACTCCGCACCTCAAAAGGGGCTGAGCCCTCCATGCGGGAGGTCATGATCCCGCTGCTTCATAAGTTTCAACAAAAATACCCATCTGTTTTTGACGGGATTGAGGCAGACATATAGGTATTTCTACTTGCTTTTTGGTTTAAATTGTTGTTATTAGTTTGTGATCGTGATTTCTGCTTTCCCTGAAGTCAATAAGTAAATTCGCGAAAGTTTGGGGTGATTGTACTACTAAAAATTTATGAGAAATTGAGGAGGGTATGACATGGCTTATAACGCAGTGGAAATGGCAGACTGGCAGATATCAGAAGCTGCTGAAAAAAATATGCCGACTCCGGAGGAGTGGACCGAGAAGCTTGGGTTACTGAAGGAAGAGGTACTGCCCATGGGCAGATTGGCCAAGCTTGACTTCCTGAAGATCATCGAGAGGCTCAAGGATAAGCCGGATGGCAAGTACATTGAGGTGACCGCCATTACCCCGACACCTCTGGGAGAGGGCAAGAGCACCACCTCCTGTGGTCTGATGGAGGGTATGGGCAAACGGGGGGTTAATGTGGGCGGTGCTCTGCGTCAGCCTTCCGGCGGTCCGACCATGAATGTCAAAGGTACAGCAGCAGGGGGAGGGAACTCTCTGCTGATACCTATGACCGAGTTTTCTCTGGGGCTTACCGGTGATATCAATGATATCATGAATGCTCATAATCTGGCCATGGTCGCCCTGACAGCCCGTATGCAGCATGAACGGAATTATAACGATGAGCAGCTTGCCAGGCTGACCGGAATGCGTCGGCTTGATATTGATCCCACCCGGGTGGAGATGGGCTGGATAATTGATTTTTGTGCCCAGGCTCTCAGAAACATTATAATCGGCCTTGGCGGCCGTTATGACGGCTTTACAATGCAGTCCAAGTTCGGTATTGCCGTGGGGTCCGAGTTGATGGCAATCCTGGCGGTGGCTACGGATCTGGCTGATCTTAAGGAGCGGATCAATGACATCACCGTGGCTTTTGACAAGAGCGGTAAACCTGTTACCTGCCGCGACTTGGAAGTGGGCAATGCCATGGCCGCCTTCATGCGCAATACCATCAATCCAACCCTGATGTGTACTGCTGAGTACAATCCCTGTCTGGTCCACGCTGGTCCGTTTGCCAATATCGCTGTTGGTCAGTCCTCGATCATCGCCGACCGGGTCGCCCTGAAACTTTTTGATTATAATATCACTGAATCCGGTTTTGCCGCTGATATTGGTTTTGAGAAGTTCTGGAACGTCAAGTGCCGTTTTTCAGGCCTCAAACCCCACGTCTCTGTATTGACTGCTACTATCCGGGCTTTGAAAATGCACGGCGGAGGGCCCAAGGTGGTTGCCGGCAAGCCTTTGGATGATGCCTATACCAAGGAGAATGTGGAACTTGTTGAGAAAGGCTGCGAGAACATGGTCCATTTGATCAATGTGATCCGCAAGGCAGGGATCAATCCGGTGGTCTGCATCAATCGTTTTTATACCGACACAGATGAAGAGTGCAAAGTCGTCCGCAGAATTGCCGAAGCAGCCGGTGCCCGGTGCGCTGAATCGAAGCATTGGGAATTGGGTGGTGACGGAGCCCTGGAATTTGCCGATGCGGTTATCGATGCCTGTAACGAAGAAAACGATTTTAAATTCCTCTATCCCCTTGAAATGAAACTGCGAGACAGAGTCGAGATCATTGCGAAAGAGGTTTATGGAGCCGACGGTGTCGATTGGCAGCCCGAGGCCAATGCCAAGGCAGAGATGCTGGAAAACGATCCGAAGTACGCGGATTTTGCAACAATGATGGTCAAGAGCCACCTGAGCCTGAGTCACGATCCGACCAAAAAGGGTGTGCCTAAAGGCTGGCGTCTGCCCATCCGCGACGTGTTGATCTACTCCGGTGCCAAATTCCTCTGCCCCTGTGCCGGCACTATCAGCCTCATGCCGGGAACTAGCTCTAATCCGGCCTTCCGTCGTATTGATGTTGACACGGATACTGGTAAAGTCACAGGATTGTTTTAAAAAAAAGAACAGTTTTCGGGTATAATTTACCTGGAAAAATATTCAGGCGGACCACATGCAGCATTGAGCTGCATGTGGTCCGCCTGTTTTTTTGTTTTACTTTTTATGTGTAAGGTGTAAATTAATTAATTGTTTTAAGCATCTTATTGTAAATCTTCATATATGGATAATTTCTGATAGTTCTTTATGGCAACCCCTCAAAAATACAGAGGCACCCCTCCAAGACCGGCTCCAGGAAGACAGGCCGGCTCCACTGGCAAGTCAAGTCTCAGCGGTACAGTCAAGGACCAGTCAGGTGCTGGCAGAGTCCGCATCGGTGAACTGCTCAGAAAAGAAGGTTATATCACTGCGCATCAACTTGACCGCGCCCTGAAACTCCAGAAGAAAAACAATATGCGGCTGGGCCGGATACTTGTTCAGCTCGGTCATATTGATGAGGAAACAATTCTTAACGTTTTAAGCCGGATATATGGCTACCCGGCAATAACTATCTC
>Ga0111149_1064_pt1 | contig 23033 bp, 20 predicted proteins | sample DeeMarSeWOR28_12_FD_80400 | JGI IMG/M metagenome (GOLD analysis project Ga0111149, IMG submission 80400) | Desulfobacterales bacterium SG8_35_2
AAAAACATTACCCAGCAATTACCACAGAGTGATATGGACATTCACGCCATACTGACATTACGGATTGCTTGTGTGATTCCTGCCACTTTTTAAAGCTGTCAACCTACCTTTATGATCCAATTTTTGTCAAGAAATAGTGAACACTCAATCAGTTATAAATATTCCAAACATTATTTTTTGTCTTGACATCGATTATTTATATTTCTATCATAGTGCCGCAAAATGAATAACCATTCATCTTATGATTTTATTCATGAGCCTAATCTGAACAATATGTTCTAAGCTGTAATTATTAATGAAAAGTTCTGATAAACACGAAAAAATAATTCGGGCTGCTGTTAAAGTTTTTGCCAAAAAAGGCTTTTTCAGTGCCAGAATTTCTGATATTGCCAAAGCTGCCAAGGTCGCTGACGGCACAATTTATCTTTATTTCAACAACAAGTTTGACATACTCATCTCTGTATTTGATGAAGAAATCGGCAAATTTATCGCCCAGACCAAAAAGCTTGTTGACCAGGAAGCAAACCCCAAGAAAAAAATTGAAGTTTTCGCCCTCAAGCATCTTTCCATGGCCAAAGAAAACAAAAGCCTGGCGGAAATCATCCAGATGGAGTTGCGCCAAAGTCACAAACTGATCAAGGAATACCGTAAAACCATTTTCAGCGAATATGTTGATATCATCTCTGCCATCATCCGACAGGGGCAGGCAAAAGGCATTTTTCGCAAAGATGTTAAACCCGGAATAGCGAAAAGGGCTTTTTTCGGTGCCCTGGATGAAATGACAAGGCTCTGGGTGTTGTCACCCAAGCCCCCCTATGATATTGAAGATACCGCAAAACAGATCAGTAACATCTTTCTGCAGGGCATTAATGCCAGCTAAGTATAAACAGCCTACACCCAGTCTCTTCATTGCAGAACACTTCACATAATTCCTAAAGCAACAGCTGGCAACCTACACTTCGGCCTAGTCATTCTCAGGGGCGGCAATATTTATTATTTCAAATTCTCGAATACCACCAGGGGTAACGACCTTTACTTGATCGCCAACTTCTTTACCAAGAATAGACCTCCCCAGCGGCGACTGCAGGGATATGATCCCCTTTTTCACGTCTGACTCCTCGGGACCTAGAAGTTGATAGGTAACTTCAATATCCTCATCCAGGTCCAACATGGTCACCACAGTTCCAAAAACTGCGCGCTGACAGTTTACTTCAGAACAGTCAATTACCTCAGCCCGGCTCAATTTGTCTTTCAGTTCTAATATCCTGCCTTCAATGTGACCCTGGCGTTCTTTAGCAGCATGATATTCAGCGTTCTCCCTTAAATCACCATGTTCGCGCGCCACTTCAATGGCCCGTATCACATCATGCCGTTCCCGCCGTTCAAGGTGTTCCAATTCTTTTCTGAGTCTATTAAAACCCACTCTCGAAATGGGCATTCTTTCAACCATTTGCCTTCCTCTTTTCTTTCTGATTTTTTTAAAATCTGTACATTAATGACAAGAGCACCTCTTCATGATGATATATATCCATATCAAGATATCCATAGGAGGCGCCTAATATATAATTCTTTGCTATTTCAATATTGAAGCTTCCCTTCAACTCGTGCAGGTCATTATCCTCAGAATCGTACCCCAGGGAGTATTCTAATGTATAATAACTGGGGATTCCTCTGGCAAGGGCGTCATTTGACAACTGGTGTTTAAAATAAAAAGAAAAACGGGTGATCCAGTAATTCAGGGGAGACCAGTAAGGATGATCATCCGGCGCAAAACCGTCATCAGAAGGCACCCCGGGTATCTGGCCTTCCCGGGCGTCATAAAAGTCATAATTATAACTTATTTTCAGCAAGGTCGGCTCAGGCAGCAGAATATAGGAAGCCCAGAATGTATAGTTGTTTATCCAATTGCTATCAGAATAGTTAATGAAATCATAATAGCCGCCGAGCAGGATACTAGGGAAAAGATCAAACATGAACTCGATCTTATAATCGCGTCTTTTGATATTTCGCTTAAGGCTGGCAATTGTGTCGGCCACCACATCCTGCCTTGCAGAAAAAATGGCTCTCATTTCATCTGCAATCTTTCCTGTAACTGCGCCATACAAAAGAGGAGTGTCATCATAGCCGCTGTCAATTTTTTCAAAGCCGCCACCTAGTGATATTCCAAAAGCCTGCGAGAGCTTTGCGTCGTAAGTCAACATGGTACGCCAACTCATCAGATTCTGGGCATCCCGTGTTGACTTATAATTGATTCTGGCAATGTCAAGATGCCACTCCTGGTTAGTGGTCTGGAAATAATTTCCGCCTCCCTGAAAAATCTCTTGCCGAACGGCCTTATATCCGTCCCAGCCATCATCATCCTTCATCATATAGACCATAGAAATTTTGGGGCGGCGTTTTAAATTATTTCTTTGGACTGCTTCGGGAAGTCCCGGGAAATAAGCATTCTGTGCCGCAATTTCCCGGTAGAGATCCGCCTCATCGCCCAAACGCTCAAGCTTGCTGTAAAGTCCGGCCAGATCATAGAGTAGAAAATCATTGCTGCCATACTCTTTCATGATCTTTTCAAGCTTATTAGCGGCATGATAATATTCCCGACGCCTGACAGAACGCCTAACAGACAACTCTTTACTGAATCTTTCCTGCCAGCGGTATAACGAATAATATGAGGCGGCCACTGAATTCGCAATCTGGGCATTTGGGGAAAAATCAACAGCATGCTGCGGAGTCATAATAACCTGGGAAATGGTGAGTGGCGTCCCTTCCGAAAAAGTGACCACTTCCCACCAGCTGCTTTTTGTCGGGGATTGGTCTACAGTCAGACTCTGTTCCTGTAAATCTTTCTTCAGGATTTCCTCAACCGGGTGATGAGCGACAGTCTCATACAGGGAGACAGAATCTTTCCAGCGATTCATTTCCCACAAGATGCGGGCCTGGAGCAGCAGAATATCCCGGCGTTCAGGATTTTCATTCAGTATCATTTCAGCCACATGAAGGGCATCCGGGAACTTTCCTACATTTGCCAAAAGTCCTGCCTGATGTGTAAGAAACCAGGTGTTTTCGGGATAGTTTTTCAGGAACTGGTTCAGCAATTCAAGTGCGGCAAAATATTCTCCTGTTTGCATTTGTGCCTCAACAAGCAGAAGTTTTGCTGCAAGGGATCCAGGCTCAAGAGTTGCAGCCTTTTCAGCCGTTTCAGACTGCCGGGGAACATCTCGATATTTTCTGTATAACCTGGTCAGCTTCAACTGTCTGCCAAAATCCTGCCCTGCATACTCTTTCGCCTCTCCTGCGCTTTTCTCGGCTTCGGCATCTTTACCCCATGCTTGATAAATATGCTCAAGCAGCACCAGAATTTCTGGTTCCCCCTCGTGATTTTTTTTGAGACCAAGGACAATTTGTTCAGCTTCAGTATATTCCTGAGCCTGCAGATGGTTTGCAGCTAAATGCGTAAGTATAAGAAAACCGGCTTCTGCAGCGCTTGAATCCTGAGGCAAGGCTCCATAATTATTCTCGTTTGTAGGCACTGAGTCTACTGCCTGCCTATACAGCTCTGCTGCCTGGCTGTAATTACCTGCCGCTTTATACATCTCAGCCTGGAGGAATTTATTCTTCCAGTCATGATACTCCTCCACCGGAATGTCCTGGGTGGAATCCTCTGTTTCAAGATTAAAAGCGTGCAGCCAAATCGCACTTTCTTCTGTCCGGTCGCTTCTCAGAAAGAGATAAAAGAGTGCCTCAAGAATGGGAAGCCGCTGTTCTTCAAGAACCAAAGCCCTCCGAAGTTCCTGCTCTGCTTCATACAGCAGGCCTAACTGTTCATATGATTCCGCCAAACCCAGCCAGCAATGGATACGAAAAGCCAAAACAGCTGCATCAGTGTTTCCGGCTGTCTCCTCAATTATATTATGATAGCGTTCCACTGCTCTACTCAAATAGCCTGACTCCCTGTAAGCATCTGCAAGAATGACTTTGAGCTTATAATTCTCTTTTTCAGATGGGGAGACTTGCAGATAGCCGGCATGAAAGACTGCAGTGTCAAGCAGCCCCATGTGTGCTGCCAAACTAATTACTGCAAGTCTTATGTCATCACGGCCCGGTTGCTCCTTCAGCAAGGTTTCATAATCGGCAAGACTGTGGGCCGGCATATACAGTTTTTCTGCCAATGACGCTCTGGCTTCCAGGCAGGCGCTATTGGAGCAGTCAGAGTCTGAAAGCTCCGAGAAGTATTTTCGACTCAGTAACAAGTCTCCTCGGTTTAGGTATAAGATAGCCAGTTCCTGGGTCGAAAGATTATCTGTTGGATCAAGCTCGTGAATTTTATGCAGAACTGCCAGCAGTTGTTCTTCATGATCCAGTCGCCGCAGCAATTCAGCCATGGAGCGGTATAAGAGTATATTATCGGTTGCAATGTCTGATAAGAATTCCAGCATTGAACCGTTGCCCTTATTTTTTTCTATGGCAACCAAACTATTTGCCAGGATTTCCAGGGTCTCATTATCTTCTGGAGAAATGCTCAAGAGTTCCCGGTAATATGGGACAGCATCCTGGTAACGCCCGACAGATTCAAAATCGAGAATGATGCCCTTTAATTTGTCAGTTTTGTCCTGCTCTTCCTCGACAGAATAAGCTTGAAGGGATCTTGCCTGTTGTCTTTCCTTCATTATGGAATTTACTCTGGCCTGTCGTTGTAAGATCTTTGGATCATTTGGATATTGTTGCAGATATTTTTCATAGTATGTCAAGGCCTTGCCATACTCCTCAGAATTTTCTAACATTTTTCCTAACCGAATATAAGAAGCACTATCGTCTGGGTTTTGCACTAAAAGTGCATGCAGGTGGAAAAGAGCCCTGTCCACCTGCTCCAGCTTCTCATAATGTTTAGCCAGAAATTTGTGAGCTTCAATATTTTGCGGCTGCCGCGCCAGCAGACGCTCCCAGTATGCGGATGCCTGCTGTTCCAAGCCAAGATACTCATATGTCTTAGCGGTTTTGTACAATACTTCAATCTCAACATCGTCATTCCTGGTCAAAATAGTAAAGTGTGTTTTGGCTTTTTCATAATTTTCATCTTCGTATAATAAAAAGGCGAGATAACGCCGAACGCCTCTATTTGTAGGCGCCTGCAGGACGAGTTGTTCAAGGTAGGGCAGTGCTTCAGCTTTTCGGTTCAATTTAATCAAGCCTTCAACCAGCCCGGCCAGGGCTATGCTATCCGATGGATTATTGTCGTAGACCTTTTCGAAAAGGTCTACGGCCCTTTCATACTGCCCCATCTCCCACATGACTTTGCCAAGTGAATTTATATACAATGTACTTTCAGGGGTTAATTCAATGAGCAGTTCAAGGAGTTCAGCAGCTTCAACCCAGCGTTTCATATACATCATGAGGCTTGCCAGTTCCCATCGAGCTTCTTCCAGGTTGCTTTTCAGAAGCAGCACGGCCCTGTACTGGCGCTCTGCTTTTTCAAAATCCCCCTGCAGAGCACTTTTTCTGGCCTGTTCCCAGAGCGTTTTCCATTGCGGAAGCTCCTCGCCTTCAACTATAACTCTCTGCTCCGGCAGAAGATCATGAGGCGTCACTGTTAAAAGCTGGGCATGAGTCTCTCCACTCGACAGGCCAAGAAACCAAGCTGCCAGCACCAGGAGATAGGCTTTTCCTTTATAATTCACGTGTTCTCTAATATTTTTTTGCTGTGTTGTTCAGATTATGGATGGTAAATGTTCGCACAGGGCGCTTCAGGCAAAAGCTGTTATGTCAAGAAATGATCCTGGAGATATTAGAATTTTTAGCGTTTTCCTTCCTCAAACTCTTCTTGGCCAAAAAAATTTTTTATATCTGGAACTTCTTGTTCAAGATATTTTTTCATCTTTTTTAGGAGATTGACCTCTATCTGCCGAACCCGTTCGCGTGAGATACCAAAGATATCTGCTATATCCTGAAGGGTTTGGGGTTCATCACTCAGCAGCCTGGTCTGCAAAATCATCTGTTCTTTATCATTGAGGCTATTGTGCAAATCATCAAGAATTTCAGCCATCCGCTCGCGAATCTCCCGCCCAGCGACGAGTTCTTCAACACTTGGTCCTCCGTGCGGCAGAAAATCCTTTTGTTCATCATCGGAGTCTTCACGCACCGGGCTTTCCAGGGACACATCCCAGTTGTCCATTCTCTGGCTCATCTCAATAACTTCGCTTTCTTTGACATGCAGTCGTTCAGCCAGCAACTTGGTGTCCGGTTGAAATCCCTGAGATTCAAGCAGCTTTCTTTCTTTGTTAAGGCTGAAAAACAGCTTTCTTTGTGCCTGCGTGGTGCCGATCTTGACCATACGCCAGTTATCCATGATGAACTTGAGGATATAGGCCCGGATCCAGTACGCCGCATAGTAAGAGAACTTTACTTCACGGAACGGATCGAATTTCTTTGCAGCCTGTACCAGACCGACATTTCCTTCCTGGATGAGATCAAGAAAGTTCTGCATCCAGTATTTCTGAAAATCCATTGCCACCTTCACTACGAGCCTCAGGTTAGCGGAAACAAGTTTATATGCTGCCTCAGGATCGCCTGTTTCATGATATCGCACCGCCAGCTCTTCGGTTTCTTCCCTGGATAACAGTGGAAACTGGCTGATCTCCTGGAGATAGCGCTGCAAGCCGGTATGGCTGACAACTGGAAGATTCTTGTCCTCCGGCATACTTACCAGTTGCTGTGGCTCAATTTGTTGACTCTTCAACTTTGTCTCTTTTTTCATGGGGCCCCATTCTAATATAAGCGCCTGAAAGGTCAATCTCTTTCCTTGCGCCTTCTATTCCGGGCTGCAGGTCCGTTAACTTTATTACATGCATAGATTCATGATTTGGTAAAATTCTGTAATCAGCTAAACGGCCATATCAAAGAAAATTATTACACGCACAACTCTTGGCAGCGATTTTTTACGATTTCAGGTATTATATTTTTTACTCTCTGCATTCTTTATTTTTCATGTTTTCTTATTATGGCAATTATGCTAAAAGTGTTTCCCTGTTTACGGGAGGCTTAATGATTGTTTTGTCCTTTGAAAACTTCTCATCGGTATGTAAAACTTCGCATAATTATTACTTTATTTTATTGCCGAAATATTTCCTCTTACTCATTGCTGCTTATATAACCCTTCTGCATTTCTTTACACATAGCAAAGGAATAAGCCTTTATTAATATATCTATGGATAACATCAGAAACTTTTGCATCATAGCTCACATTGATCATGGAAAATCAACCCTTGCCGACAGGTTTATCCAGGTCTGCAAAATGGTGAGTGAACGGGAATTCCGGGACCAGCTCCTCGATGATATGGACATCGAAAGAGAACGGGGCATTACCATAAAAAGCCAAACCATCTGCCTGCCTTACACGGCAAAAGACGGCAAGGAATACATTCTTAACCTTGTTGATACACCCGGTCATGTTGATTTCAGCTATGAAGTATCTCGAGCACTGGCATCATGTGAAGGGGCACTGCTGCTTATAGATGCTGCACAGGGTGTCGAAGCCCAGACCCTTGCTAATCTTTACCTTGCTATGGAGACCGACCTGGTAATCATTCCAGTCATCAATAAAATTGACCTGCCGGCTGCTGACCCTGAGGCTGTTGCTTTGCAGATAGAAGGCGATCTCGGCCTTGACCCTCAACATATCCGCCTCTGTTCTGCCAAGACAGGCAAAGGTGTTGAAGAAATTCTGGAAGCGGTGGTCAACCTCCTTCCACCGCCAAAGGGGAACCCCCAAAATCCACTTGAGGCACTCATCTTTGATGCACGTTATGACGCGTTCAGGGGTACAATCATCTCCACCAGGATCTTTCAGGGAACAATCAAACCAGGCGATATTATACGCTTCATGTCCAACAACTCAGTTCACAAGGTGGAAGAGGTTGGGCTCTTTCGGCTCACTAAAGAACCACAGAAAATGCTGAGTGCGGGGCAGGTCGGCTATATAATCGCCGGAGTAAAAAATGTAAGTGAGACCAGGAACGGGGATACGATAACCCACAGGGATAATCCCTGCTCCAAGCCTCTCCCGGGTTTTAAGGAAGTAAAGCCTGTAGTTTTTTCCTCAATTTATCCTATCTCAACTGACGATTATGAGGATCTGACCGTCGCGCTCGAAAAACTTAAATTGAACGATGCATCCCTCACCTTCCAGAAAGATTCCTCAACAGCCTTAGGATTTGGTTTCCGTTGTGGTTTTCTCGGGCTACTGCACTTGGAAGTTGTCCAGGAAAGGTTGGAGAGGGAGTTTGATATCTCTCTTATTATGACGGTGCCGACCGTCCTCTATCATTTTTATCTTCAGGACGGCACAAAAATAGAAATTGACAATCCGGCATATTTCCCTGATCCAACGAAAATTGCCAGGACTGACGAGCCTTATATCAAAGCCGTTATTCTCTTCCCGGATCGCTATATGGGCCCTGTTATGAACCTATGCATGGAGCGTCGGGGCATCAATAATCACTATCACTACCCGGCTCCGGGCAGAATAGAGTTTAACTGTGAAATGCCCCTGGCTGAAGTGATCTATGACTTTTACGACAAACTCAAATCAATTAGCCAGGGATACGGTTCCTTTGACTATGACCTTGGCGAGTACCGTGAAAGCGACTTGGTGAAGCTTGATATTCTTGTTAATGGTGAAAAAGTTGATGCTCTGTCACAGCTGGTGCATCGTTCAAAGGCGCGGGAAAGAGCCTTGCATGCCTGTGAGCGTCTCAAGGAGGAGATTCCGCGTCATATGTTCAAAATAGCCATTCAGGGGGCTATTGGCTCCACCATTGTGGCCCGGACAAATGTAGCGGCCCTGAGAAAAGATGTGACGGCCAAATGTTATGGCGGTGATATCACAAGAAAGCGGAAACTGCTTGAAAAACAAAAGGCCGGCAAAAAACGGATGAAGACTGTCGGCAACGTTGATATTCCCCAGCAGGCCTTTCTGGCTGTCCTCAAATCCGAGCAAAATTAAACTTGCACATGATAATTCTCCTGGCATGACTCATGACATAATAGAAGTTGAGGTCTTTAATAAGCTTTTCAGTTCCATTGCCGAAGAAATGGGCATAATCCTCGGCCGCTCCTCTTTTTCTTCAAATATCAAAGAGCGCAGAGATTTTTCATGTGCAATATTTGATGCCAGTGGAGATCTGGTTGCCCAGGCAGCCCACATTCCAGTGCACCTTGGGGCTATGCCCATGACCCTCTCGTCGGTTCTTTCCGAAATGACCCTTCAACCAGGGGATATGGTCATCACGAACGACCCTTACAAAGGCGGCAGCCATCTTCCAGATATAACTCTGATTGAACCTGTGTTTGCCTCCATCTCGGATCATACTAACACTGGTCCGCTTTTTTATCTTGTCAACCGGGCACACCATGCTGATGTGGGAGGCAAAAACCCTGGGTCCATGGGATTGGCCAACTGTCTTGAGGAGGAAGGATATGTTGTCTCCCCTAGGCTTCTTTATGCACAAGGTGTTTATAACCAAACCTTTATAGACGATTTCCTGCTTAATGTCAGAAACCCGGAAGAACGCCTGGGTGATCTGCGTGCCCAAACAGCCTCACTGAAGCGTGGCAAAATGCGTCTCCTTGATATTCTAAAAAAATATCCCCCAGAAAAGGTTTTTGCCATACTGGATCAACTGAAGGATTATGCAGAGCGCTTGATGCAAAACGTCATCACCCATTTACCAAACGGGCTTTATTCGTTTACCGATTTTCTGGATGATGACGGCAGAGGTTCTGCACCCGTGCCCGTAGCAGTTGATCTTGCAATACACAATTCATCCATAACCGCTGATTTCAGCCGCAGTGCCGATCAGGCAGATACACCGATCAATACCGTCAAGTCGGTTGTCATGTCTGCAACAGTTTACGTATTCCAATGTCTGGTCGGTGAAGGACATCCTATTAATCAGGGAACATATCGGCCTATAGAGATCAAAACCAGACCGGGCTCAGTTGTAGATGCAAAGAGTCCTGCACCTGTTGCTGCGGGTAATGTTGAAACCTCGCAAAGAATTGTAGATGTCCTGCTTGGAGCCCTGGCAAAAGCAGTCCCTGAGGTGATCCCTGCAGCCAGCAGCGGCTCCATGAACAACATTGCAATCGGTGGAGAAAAGAGCCGCACGGGAGAAGAATTTTCTTATTATGAGACAATCGGCGGCGGCATGGGAGGACGCCCGACATCAGCTGGGCTCAGTGGTATCCACACCCATATGACCAACACCATGAACACTCCCATTGAAGCTCTGGAACATTCTTACCCTCTCCTGATTGAACGATATGGACTCCGGAATGGTTCCGGGGGAGAGGGGTTGCACAGGGGAGGTGCAGGAATCATAAGATCGTATCTTTTTTTGAAAAAAGCCCAGGTCTCACTTCTAACAGAACGAAGAAAATTGGCACCCTATGGTTTGGCGGGTGGACAGAACGGCCAGAGAGGAAGAAACGAACTGGTGCAGAAAAAAAAGAGAAAAAAACTGAAAGGAAAGCTGGTATTTGAAGCTGAGGCCAATGACCTTTTGGTTATCAAGACCCCCGGTGGGGGTGGGTGGGGCGGACCACCGGATACGATGGCCCGCCGCTCACATAAAACTGCTATGAAATGCCGGGGACCATCAATCAGGCAATAAGGCACGCGCTTTTTTGCTTCATAATGGTCTGCATTTCTTGTTTAGTGAGGACAGTATTTTCTGCCTTGAGCATGTAAACGATACAGTCCTTGCAGATATTGAAAGCCTTTCTGTAGTCGTCCATTTCGCTGGCAATTTCCCAGCAGTTTAAATCCGGACGTTTTCTTGCCGGACAATCTTCCGTCCCCTCACATTTCATGATTTCCCAACAGGGCAAGTCACTCTTTGTTACCATTTACAATCCCCCTTGCTTAAAGTAACAACCATATTGAAGCCAACTTTGTAATTAATCTAACCCAATTTTTCTGAAATTTCGGCGAAGTGAACAATTAAACACTAAAAAAGAAAGCTGTCAAGAGCTTGCAAAAGATTATCCCGCCCTAACCCAGTTTTCGCTGAAAACATAAGCCTTTCAGACTTTGACACCCCAAAACCCGCATCAAGGGCAGCCGCGTTCTTACTACGCTGATTTGCTGAAAGTTTATCTGCCTTGGTATAGACCAGCAAAAAGGGGACCCCAATGCTTCTCAGCCAATCAACCAACTGCAGGTCGACTATTTTGAGCTCATGACGCAGATCAACAATGACAACTACACATTTTAAATTTTCCCGGCTTTCAAGATATCTAGTTATCAGATCCTGCCAGGCCGCCTGCATTTTTTTGGAGACCTTGGCATAGCCATATCCCGGCAGATCTACAAGATAAATACTATTATCAAGCAGAAAAAAATTAAGGCTCTGTGTCTTGCCAGGCTTGGCGCTGGTCTTGACCAGATTCTTACGCTTTATCAGTCTGTTTAACAGGCTTGACTTGCCGACATTGGAGCGGCCGGCAAAAGCAATTTCCGGAATATCGGGGGCTGGAAGCTGTTTGAGATCAAACACGCTTATCAGAAACCTGATATCTGAAAAACTCAGACTGGAAATATCCGTCACTATCATATATGCCGCATACGAGCCTGAAAACCTGCAGTTAAGGCCGGCAAAATCATATCAAATGACCTTGTTCAGGCCATATTCGATGATGCCCTCAGCCCCGTTTTTTATGAGCTTTGGTATCAATTCACGCACCTGATGTTCGGAAATAACGGTCTCAACCGAATACCAGTCTGTATTGTAGAGGTTGGCTATGGTTGGGGCATTCAAACTCGGCAAAATTGCGATAATCTGATCAAGCCGGCCTGCCGGCACATTCATTTTCAGGCCGACTATCTTGTCAGCCCTGAGTGCTCCCTGCAGGAGCAGGACGATATTTTCTATCTTTTCTCTTTTCCAGGGATCTTCCCAGGCACTTTTGTTAGCAATAAACTGTGTATTTGACGTCATCATCTCGTGGATGATACGTAATCCATGAGCCCTTATAGTACTTTCCGTTTCAGTCACCTCAACTATGGCATCCGCCAAGCCTGAAACAACTTTTGCCTCTGTGGCGCCCCAGGAGAATTCAATGTCAACGTTAATGTCTTTTCCCATAAAAAATTTACGGGTGTAATTTACCAGTTCAGTCGCTACCTTTTTGCCGTTAAGGTCTTCAAGCTTCTCAATACTTGAGTCTCCAGGAACCGCTACAACCCAGCGGGTCGGTCTCTTGCTGACTTTTGAATATACAAGATCTGCAACAACAATAATATCGGAGCCGTTTTCAAGTATCCAGTCCTTTCCGGTGATACCGGCATCAATTACACCCTGCTCAACATAGCGGGACATTTCCTGGGCCCTGCAGATTGAACAGGCCAGCTCTTCATCATCAATCTCCGGGAAATAGCTGCGCCTGGAAAGCTTGATGCGCCAGCCTGACTTCTCAAAAAGTTCAATCGTTGCCTTTTCAAATTTCAATACACTCATTTTTTATATACCTCTTCGGGATCAAATACGGGTTCATCTACTGTTTCAAATCCTGCCTCTGACACCTGCCTGAAAAAACAGCTACGGTGCCCAGTATGGCAAGCTGCCCCTCCAAGCTGCTCAACCTGGTAGATGACGGTGTCATTATCACAGTCAACAAGTATTTTTTTTATAAGCTGCTGATGTCCGGAGGTTTCTCCTTTCAACCACAGTTTATCTCTGGAACGGCTCCAATAATGGGCTTTGCCTGTTTTCAGGGTCTTTTCCCAGGCAAGCTTATTTATATAAGCCAGCATTAATACTTCTTTTGTCACAAAATCCTGAACTATAGCAGGCAACAAACCGTTACTCTTGGCAAATTGCAAAGTCGGCATAGTGCTCTCTTCCTCGCGGTATTTTTCTGTATCACTGCTCCCCTTCTCACCGTCCATAAAATGGATAATGCAAGCAGTCCGGAATTTACAGTATTCCTTCGGGTGTGGGCATTGAGCATTCTCACCACTCACTGTTTCCTTATATTTTTCACAAAAAAAATCCATATTTTTATACGGTTATAGTCTTTTCTTCTTGTGATACAAATTGCCATTTACCCGAAACTATAAATATATTACGCTCCGGAAGTTGCTAAGTACAGCATAGACGCTCGATTCCGAGGGCGACACCGTAGCATATTTTCAATGAAATCTCTAGCATTACCTAACCCAGATGACCTGTCAAAGTTTTCCTGCTATCAACCGATACAATTCAGAGAATAAATTTGTTCTTGACACAGAACGTTTTTCATAATTTTTTAGACTGCTCCAAACTGCTATTACAAGAATCTGTGGAAGATGCTAAATATCATTGAAACTTAGCCACTGAAGATAGAGAAATACAAATGGGGATAATATTATGAAAAAAGTACAGCAGGGTGATCATGTTATCATAGACTATGAAGGTAAACTTGAAGATGGGGAGATTGTTGAAAGCTCTTCAGATACAGGTCCCTTTGAATTTGAAGTTGGCGCAGGCATCATGCCGCCGGGTTTTGAGAAGGCGATTATCGGCATGAGTGTGGGTGAGGAGAAATCGGTAGTCCTTTCACCTGATGAAGCATTCGGCCACAAGGATGAAAAACTGCTCCACACGGTAAAGAGGCATGTTTTGGGTGAAAACATCCAACCAAAACCCGGGATGGTGCTTGGCATGACCTTAGAAAAAGCGGGCCAAAACCAGAAAATTCCTGCCCTGGTGACCGCTGTAAATGGTGATGATGTAAGCATTGACTTCAACCATCCACTGGCAGGGAAAACACTCTGCTACACGTTAAGCCTGAAGGCAATCAAAAACACATAACAGGACAATATTATGGCAAAGTCCATTGTATGGGAAAAGGATATGGATAGAGCACTTGAACGGGCTCGCACACAAAATCTGCCGATCTTGCTCTTTTTTCATAATCCCGACTGAATCGGATGTCAGCAGATGGATGCAGTTACGTATCCCAATGAAAAAGTTATAGCGTTTGTGCAGGATTATTTTATTCCCCTGCAAATCCCATTTGATGCAAAGCCCCAGTCCACGGATTTCAATATAAAATGGACTCCGACCTTGATAACTCTCGGATCAGACAAGAAAGAACATCATCGCACTGTGGGCTTTTTGAATCCTGATGCCTTTATTGCCAATGCACTGCTTGGCATCGGCAAATACCATTTTGATAGTGATCGCTATCCGGAGGCTTTGACATTTTTTGAAAAAATAATTTCTGCTCAGCCCCAAAGCGACAGTATGGCAGAGGCTGTTTTTCTTCGCGGAGTCTCGAGCTATAAAAACAGTGGCGACCCTCAGCCTTTAAAAGAGGCATACGAAACGTTAAGCTCCCAGTTCCCGGATAGTGAATGGACCAAGAGGGCTTATCCTTATCGACTCCTGTAATATCATTTTGTAATTCGGGGATGTTAGGCAATCTTCTAAACGGTCCTTCATTTACCGTTGCAGGGCAACTGTTTCCCTATGACAACAGAACGCAGCAGTGCTTAACCGGGGATATTGACACTATGTTAACTTTTTGCCACATGATTCTGTTATTCAACACATTGGCAATGCTGAGTTCACAGCACGCTGCACAATATGATTTAGCCAGTGGTATGTGGCGTATTAGCCTATAAAGTGGTCATACCCCTGATAACTGATTTCATGGCGCTTTTTACCGTTGCAGAGATACACCTTTCGACCCTCTACTATTCTCCCAACTGCGGAGATTTTCCTTTCTGCCTCCCGGGCAACAAGCTGCCGCAGATCCTGTTCATGGTCAGGTGATGCAGTAAATAGCAGCTGGTAGTCCTCTCCACCCTTGAGAACCCAATCGAAAATCGGGGTTTTTAATTTCTCTGCAGCTGCTTTCAATTCTTCCGAAACAGGAAGAGCTTCTTTGAAAATCTCTGCCCCGTTCCGGCTTGCAGCACAAATGTGCGCCAAATCGGTGGACAGGCCGTCCGAAATATCCATCATTGCATGCACCAGACCGCTTTCTGCCAGTATTTTCCCAAGTTTTATTTGTGGCAAGGGATCAAGATGGGCCGTGACTAATTGCCGCCATTGCGATGATGAATCAGCAGAAAATCCTGAACGGTACAAATCCAGTCCTGCTGCAGCATCTCCAAGAAAGCCGCTGACAAATACCAGATCACCAATGACTGCACCTGAGCGATAACAGATGACGTCCTCAGCCGCTTCACCAATTATGGTCACGGTTATGCTGAGATCATTGGGGCTTTTGACTGTATCCCCCCCTACCAGAAGAGTGTCGTACTCCTGGAGCATTTCATGAAATCCAGCCAGGAAATCATCAAGCCAAACCGGTACCGAACCGGGAAATGCCACGTTAAGAAAAGCATATCGTGGCTGTCCCCCCATAGCTGCAATATCACTTAAATTTACCGCGGCGGTTTTTCTGCCCAGTAAAAAAGGAGGATGCCAGGCAAGGTCAAAATGCACATCTGCAACCAGGGTGTCAGTAGTTACCAGAAAACAACTTTTTTGATCTTTGCGGAGCACGGCACAATCATCGCCGATCCCTTTAATAACATTGGTGTCTGACTGCAATCCCTGAAGATTACTGATATGTTCAATAATATCACGTTCAGATTTTTGTTTAGAATTTCTTTCCATTACCATGAGCCAACGGGTATCACTTCACTCTCCGCAGGGTAGATTTTTTTTTGTTTCCGGGCTTGTTCTTCGGCCCTGTATGAGAAGATTTCTGGCTGAAATCCACAGCCATCATAAAACGTTCTTCACCGTTCATGGTAAATGTCTCAAGACCTGTCATCTGGGGTGTACGCAGGATCCAGGAAACCTTTCGCGGGGGCAATGACAGGAGATGCATACTCACATGCCACCACTCATCACGCTTTGTATCATCCCGAACAATTTCATCTACCAATCCATATACCAACATCTGCGGTTTCTTGGCTGCGATCAATACAATATCCCCAGCTTCAAGAGTATCTTTGCAGGGTACCAGTTTTTTCAGATCCTTAACAATCTTGTCCATTTCATTTTCCGGTTAATATCTTTTAGCACGGTCAAGTCTGCGGTATTGAATTGCTTCGGCAATATGTTTTGCCTGGAGTGATTCCTTTCTTTCAAGGTCGGCGATGGTACGTCCAATTTTCAGGATTCTGTGATAGGAACGTGCCGACAGGCCCAATCGGTCCACCGCATCGGCAATCAGTTTATCAGAAGCTTTATCAAGGGAGCAGAACTTTTTGAGATCCTTAGGAGACATCTGCCCATTACAGTAAAAATTCTTGCGCTTGGCAAATCTCTTTTTTTGCAGCGCTCTTGATTGCTCAACCCTTTTCTTAATAGCAGAGGAGGATTCTCCGCAGTCTCCCGATGCCATTTCTTTGTAAGGCACAGACGGTACTTCCAGATGCATGTCTATCCTGTCCAGCAGCGGCCCTGAAAGCCTGCTTTCATAGCGTTGAACCTGGGTCGGGGTGCAGCGGCAGTTATGTTTCATGTCGCCGCGATAACCACAGGGGCATGGGTTAAATGCTATAACAAGAATGAAGCGGGAGGGAAAACTGAGCGACCCCGTAGCCCGGGAAATAGTGACCATTCCATCCTCAAGGGGCTGACGGAGGACTTCCAGAACATTTTTTTTAAATTCCGGAGATTCATCAAGAAAGAGCACCCCGTTATGAGCCAGGGAAACCTCCCCCGGCTTGGGGGTCTGTCCGCCGCCGATAAGTCCCGCATCAGATATGGTGTGATGTGGAGCCCTGAACGGCCTGGCAGAAAGGAGCGGAGTATGGTTTTTAAGCATTCCCATGACACTGTAGATCTTGGTCGTTTCGAGAGCCTCTTCAAAGGTCAGATCAGGCAAAATAGTGGGAAGCCTTCTGGCCATCATTGTTTTTCCGGAGCCGGGAGGACCTTTCATAAGAATGTTGTGACCACCGGCTGCTGCAATCTCCATTGCTCTTTTTACGTGTTCCTGGCCTTTAACCTCATCAAAATCCAGATTGTAATTGGCATTATTCTGGAAAATAGAATGCAGATTAACGGTTGTAGGATGAAGTACACGGGCACCGAGAAGAAATTCAACTGCCTCATACAATGTTTTGATTCCGATAATTTTTATGCCGGCAACAACTGCAGCTTCTTCCGCATTATCAAGCGGTACCAGTATACCTTCCAACCCGGCTTTCTGAGCTGCGATGGCCATGGGTAAAATGCCCTTGGCAGGTCGGATTGAGCCATCCAACGAAAGCTCACCAATGACACCGAAATGTTCAAGCTTCTCACTCCTGAGAATTTCAGAAGCGGCAAGGATGCCAAGGGCCATCGGCAGATCATAGCCGGCCCCTTCTTTTTTTACATCAGCAGGGGCCAGATTAACTGTGATCCTGCGATTGGGAAAATCATATCCCGAGTTTCTGATGGCTGCCTTGACCCGCTCACGGCTTTCCCGAACAGCACCCTCGGCTAACCCTACAGTCGAAAAAGCAGGAAGGCCAAATGAAATGTCGACCTCGACTGTTACCGGAAGAGCATCGACACCAACAACAGCAGAGCTCTTAATTTTTGCAAGCACCAAAGAGTCCTTACGTTCATATTTTGATTTACGGCCTGTAACAGGCGGTCATTTCAGGTGAATACTCCCCTCCCGCTGCCCGGTATACATAAAATGGTGGGAGTACCGTTAATTCTTCACCACCGCCCTTGACAGCCTCAATAAGCAAAAGCGTTGCAGGACTTCCGGGATAACTGTATACGATCTGCATTTTTTTGGGTTCCATGCCCTGTTTCTTTAATTCATATAGGACAGTCGCTCCTCGGACTGCCGGATAAATGAAAGCGGCCCGGCCCTTGTTTTTCAGAGACCAGACCGTTGCTTTAACCACACTGGCAATATCGGCCATGGTCTCATGCCGGGCCACCAGTTTTTCAGGTTCAAGATTCACCCTTCCCGTACCTGTTTTTCTATAAGGCGGGTTGCTGACAACCCAATCAAACTGGCCGGCGCTTAATTTCCTGTTGATCAGCCGTAGATCTCCGTGGACTATCTCTATCCGCTCCTGCCAATTATTCTGCGCCACATTTTGCCGAGCCAGTTTTACAAGTTCCGGCTGTAATTCTAGCCCGGTAATTTGGCAGGAAGGCCACCTGTATGCAAGAATAAGCCCAACTATCCCGTTCCCGCATCCCAGGTCAAGGATCTTTTCTCCTCGCCGTATGGAAATAAAATTCCCGAGCAGAACCGCATCAAGAGAAAAACGGTACCCGGAGCTATGCTGTAAACACCGTATGCGACCGTTATAAAGGGAGTCATCTGTAAACTCAACATTTCTTGGCATCACACGATACCGTGTCATTCGTTAACAGTGCCTTCAAAACAGCACAATACAATCCGGCTACTTAAGAGCGATTTGTTCATCCGGATCAAGCTTGTTTAAAAGCAAACCGGTAAGGATTTTGGGATAAAAATACGTAGACTTATGTGGCATGATCAGATGTTCGTCTGCTACTCTCTTCACCTGCAATACCTTCGTATTATTCATAAGAAAAAGAAGGGGCAGTACCTTTTCATGCTTTATGCTCTCCTTGACTGCCACATCAAGCGCTTCGTCCGGATCAGCAAAATAACGCACAAGGTTATCATGCTCACGCCTTTCATAGTCTAGACCTAAAATATCCCCCACCACCAGGTCTGAAAGGATCACCACATCCAGGTCACGCAACGCCGCAGGTCTGGCAGCAAGAATCTTGGTTTGCAGAGCTTCATCTTTTAAAGTAAGCAGGAAACAACGATCTTCGGCTGCATGATAGAGCCCGAACATGGTCTGGTCCTTCTTGCCCTCAGACAGTCTGTCGTTCATCCTTGCCAGGACTTCAGCAACCAGGATTTCCCTTGCGCCTCCTTTTATTTCCTCCAATTCAAAGGCCTCGGTCATCATCCTGGCAAGTTCGTCCATGGTGGGTATACCTGGTATTATATCATCAGGCAGGGTTACCAGCCTGTGGGTCGGCAGCACAGTAAGCCCGGGGTCCTCCATGGGGCAAAGGTACATCATGACAAAATTATAGGGGCTCCGGGGAGGAAGTGGTCCATGTTTATCTTGCAACTGTTTTCTATACTGTAATGCGGTCGAATAGCGATGATGACCATCCGCGATATAAATGGCCTTGTCGCTGAAAAGTTCCTGCACTCTGGTAATAATTTCTTCATCCATAATAGGCCAGATAGAATGCTTGCCGCCGTCTGCATCTCTGACTTCATAAAGCGGTTTTTCCGGGAGCCCTTTTTCGAGGGTCGAAATGATATTTGTTTCTTCTTCGGCATAAAGAGAAAAAATCTGGCTGAATTGCGCCTGGCATTTATCCATGAGCCGCAAACGGTCAGCGGTAACGGTGGCAAAGGTCTCTTCATGCGGCTTGACAGTTCCTTCAGAGTATTCAGCGAGCCCAACCAGGGAAACAAGTCCTTTCCGGGTCAGCTTGATACCGGACGGCAGTGTGTAATCTATGTAATAGAGATAAATAGCCGGTGCATCATCACGGATAAGAACCTGCTGCTCTTGCCATTTCAAAAAATATTCTTTAGCTGAATTGTAACGTTCTTCAGAGTTGTCACCTTTGCCTGGAGATTTACTGATATCCAGGTATATCATGTTGTAAGGGTTCCTGGCCTGGAAAGCAGCTTGGTTTCTTTCATCAATTATGTCATAGGGAGGCGTTACAACATCCTCCAGACGCTCAAGCTTCTGAGGATTGAAGCGTAGAGCCCTAAACGGTGCCACTAAGGCCATAGTGCAACACTCCTTGAATTATTATCAAAAACACGGGAGGTTCACAGAAAAAGATTATCGCAAAACTCTTCCTTGCTCTCCCGGGCAAGGTTGATTACCTTTTGGTTTATATTTCAAAAACTCGGTTCTGCACCCTATTAAAAAACGAATTTGTTTTCAACAATACTTTTAGAACTTAAACTATATTTTCAAATTATAAAACGGTGAGGTAACCAACATGTTTCACATATTTATCAAAAGTCATTTTTCAGCCGGACATCATTTGCGAAATTATCCCGGGAACTGCGAAAGGCCTCACGGTCATAACTGGAAAGTCGAGGTTACCGTTAAGGCTACTGAATTGGACAACCTCGGCATGGGTATTGATTTCAGGACCGTCAAAGAAGCCGTAAACAAGGTTCTCGAAAACCTTGACCACCACGATCTCAACGAACATGCAGATTTCCAGTCCATCAATCCATCCTCAGAAAATATTGCCGTTTATATCTTCAACAACCTGCAAAATGATCTTTCTGCTGACCGCTATGGTGTGCACAGTGTAACAGTATGCGAAACAGACAACTCCGGTGTAACATACTTTGGGCCGTGATGCGCTACTAGAAATTTGCGAGCTTTTTTATAGTATTCAAGGGGAATCCTCCTTTGCCGGATACCCCTGTTTTTTTATTCGTTTCGCGGGCTGCAATCTACGCTGCACATATTGTGATACCCGCTATGCCTACGAAGGAGAGCACAAGGTCTACACCATCGGCCAGATACTGGTTGAACTGGATAAATATCCCGGGGTTATGGTCGAGATCACCGGGGGAGAGCCGCTGCTCCAGAATGGAATCTATTCTCTTTTTGAACGACTCCTGGCAACGGGCAGAACAGTGCTGCTTGAAACAAACGGCAGCCTCAGCCTGGAGAATGTCCCCAAAGATGTGGTCAGAATCATGGACATGAAATGCCCTGACAGCGGTATGCACGAAAAAATGAATTTTGACAACTTTAATATCCTGGAGCCGAAAGATGAAATCAAGTTTGTCATCTCCTCCAGGGGGGATTACAACTGGGCAGCACAACTTGTCAACTCATATGACCTGCATAAGGTTACGACTGTTACATTTTCGCCCGAGAATTCCCGCCTGCAGGCTGCAGACCTGGCCGAGTGGATCCTTGATGACCGTTTACCGGTGCGGCTCAGGCTTCAGCTGCACACTATCATCTGGCCTGGGAAAATAAAAGGGTATTAAATATCGGTAGATAAACTTTGGGAAGATGACTTTATATAAACTTCCATCAGACTCCTGGACAGTTTGAGAACCATTCACAAGCCAATATTGTTAGCCGGAAATTTGCGTTTGCGGCTGGGTACTTACCATTGTCCTTTGAGTTCTGTTTCCGCCGCATTTTTAATTTTTTCAGGATAGTCTTCTGCTAAATACCAAATACCTTCCAGTTCCGTTGCGGACAGGCCTCTGCGATGAGGCGGAAGGTTCGTTCTCATTAAAAAAATGATGTCACTGCTCATCCACGGATGTCGATACCAGTAATGGTGGCCGGTAATGTCAAATCCACGTATTTCCTGCCCTCTGGAAACATCAATGATTTCAACATTTGATAATTGATTATCTACAATAAAATATTCTTCAAGTATCTCAGCCTCTGATGTCCCTGCACGAACTGCTCCATGCATGAATTTTTTCGCAGCCTTTAAGGCGTTGTCGTCATCGGTAACCGTGATGACAACCTGATCTGCAAGCTCGCTGATAGCTGGCAACCTTGTAAGAAATTTATCCACTTCAACATCGGCTGCTGCGAAAACTATAGCTCCAAGTCTGAATTTTTCTTTTAATTCTTCCGGTCTTAATGCAGCAAAGTCCTGACGCATTTCGAATAATGCCTTGGAAGCAACTCTGCCTCCTGCACTATAAGAAAGAATATTGATATGCTTTGCGTCAGTATTCTCCGCAAGAAGCACCAGTAGACTTTGCAAATCCCGGGTAGAATTTAAAGCACGACGAACGTCAGTTCCTGAAAGATAAAACAATATATTCTGGTGTGAAGGCCACGCAAATGCCAGCCCGACAAAATCCCTTCCTGCAAAATGGTCTATTTCAGCGGTAAGCACGGTTGCATTGGCAAAATCTACTTTAGTTCCATGGACGTAAACCATAATTTCTTTATCTACTAATGTTCTGAACAGACAATATTGCTATTTCATTAATCTCTTCAAGCTCAATGGGTATAGGAGATATTTCGGAGCTGGAGAGCGAAGATTCATGCAGATCATCCCATTCCATATCAGGACTACCCATGCGAATAGTTGCTTTGCCTAAATGAACAATTGAGTCTAAATTATGGAACTCTATTCGTCGCATAAAAAACATGAGTCTGCGGTGTTCTATGTTCAGGTGTCAGATGTGCAAATGGATCAATTAGGGAATTTTGATATATAACGGGTGTCGGCATCAGATTTAAAGCCTTGTTTGATGTACATCCAAAAAGTAAAGAAGCCAGTAGTGTTCCAATTAGTAGACGCGAATAAGAAAGATGTCTCATGTGCTCATCTCCTGAGAACATAGGATGATCAAATAGGGTATAAGAAACATTAATATTTTTATAACCTTCTCCAAAATGCAACTATCTTGCCACAAAGTTGTTTTTGGCAGACGCGGATAGCTCCAATATGCCTGTAAAAATGTTGCCTTTAAGGTGCACAAGAATGGATTTACAGCAGTCTCCCATTGTAATTGAATGTTGAGAGTTTCCGCCTGTAACTCTTACCTGCTAATTCTCTGCCAACCTCTTCAGTCTCTTTTCTGGTGATCTTGCGATGACAGAGATCAATGACCGCGTATTTCACACCCATTTGCGCCAGTCCGTTCAGCTTCGCAAGGAGAGAAAACGGATTTTCAGCAAGTGCCACTGTAGAATTCCAGGATTTATGCAGGACAAATGTTTCTCCTTTGGGACTGACAAAGGGATGATCATATATAAAATGAGCAGCCATGGACCTGGCAGTAAAAAGAGGGGGCGTGCCATAAACTGTCATACCAAGGTCAACTCCGGAATGCGCTGCTGATTTGCTGCTTAACATGTCTCCCAGACTTTTCCGGTCAATTTCTATGGCAGCTTGCACCCTTTGCAGTTTTAAACTTTTCAGGACGTACAGGCCTTGGGAATTAAGGATGTTTAACGTGTAATCACCCATGAGATTTAAACTGGCCTTTACATCGAA
>Ga0111149_1025_pt1 | contig 22683 bp, 22 predicted proteins | sample DeeMarSeWOR28_12_FD_80400 | JGI IMG/M metagenome (GOLD analysis project Ga0111149, IMG submission 80400) | Desulfobacterales bacterium SG8_35_2
ATCCCATAGGTAACTGCTGTCGATCCAATGAGTGCATCGGCAATCTGCAAAGAATGGCTTAAAAAATGCTGTTCCACATAAAACATTGCCTTCGCGGAAATATCTTCTGAAACATATAAGATGTCTGTCCCCCAGGCATGAAGGGCTTTTCTCAGGCTGTTTAGTTCCTTTTTATTTCTCATACCCTGGACCAATTCCATATATGTAATGACCGATATGGAAAATCTGACGGTATTATCTATTACCTTCCGGGCATTTTCATTGCCCCGCATATACCAGATCAAGACATCCGTATCCATTATCATTTGAATGTTCTCCCTTTTCTCAAGTTCCTGACATATTCTTCAACATCCCCAGTTGCCCGATAGTCTTTCCATATCCCGAACAGTTCGCTTTCGGATCTTTTTACACTTTTCTCATCATATGCTACAAGCTTGGCGCATGGCTTCCCCCTGTAGGTGATAATCACCTCTTCTCCCCTGTTGGCAGTATCCAGCAGCTCTTTTGCATGGAACCTGAGATCTTTTGCTGTAGTTTTCATATTGCTCTCCTATGTTTAAGTTTACACTTAGAAATATAAACTTTCAAAAATCCTGGGTCAAGAATGTTTTTGAAAAACTTACTATGCAATCATTTAAACCTCTTCCCCAAAAATCCTACACTCCACTACTCCATCACTCCAATATCTGCACTCTGTGCCTCTGCCTCTATGTATCACTCTTTACTTTTCACTTAAAAAATTCTTGACACAGAGTTCAAATTCCCTTACTTTACGTTCTGAAAAATAGAACGGAATACAAACATGACAAATATCTTTTCCGGCCTCATAACCTCTAAAACCCGCATCAAGATCCTGATGCGTCTCTTCCTTAATCCTAAACAGAATGCATACCTGCGTGAACTGGCCGATGAGTTCAACGCCTCCCCAAGTCAAGTCCGGGAAGAACTACGCCATCTGAACGATGCCGGCTTTCTAGAAAGCCATAAAAACGGCCGCCAGATCCAATTCAGTGCCAACCAGAAACACCCACTATTTTACGAATTGCAATCAATGGTCCAGAAGGCTTTGGGCATGGACCGCATACTAGATTCTATTCTCGATAGGTTAGGTAACCTGGAAGAGGCCTATCTGATCGATGACTATGCAGAAGGCAAAGACACGGGCATAATTGATCTGGTTCTCGTCGGTGATATTGATCAGGAAAATTTGGTAGATCTTGTTCGTAAAACTGAACGTTATATTGAACGGAAAATAAGAACATTGAAACTTGATGTCGAAGAATGGGAAGAACTGAAACCCAAACTATCAAAAAGGCCTTTGCTTAAACTTTGGCAATCAAATAAACAAAACAATTAATTCCTGTTGGATAATCTAAGATGAAAATAAAGGAGAAGAAAATTCTTATAACTGGTGCTGATGGTTTCATTGGTTCACATTTAACAGAAGAACTGGTCCGGCAGGGCCACAAAGTAAAAGCCTTTGTTCTTTACAATTCATTTAATTCATGGGGTTGGCTCGACCACTCTCCTCAACAAATAAAAGATAATTTAGAAGTCTTTTCTGGTGACATTCGTGATCCTCATGGAGTTAGGGAGGCAATGAAAGAGTGCGATATTGTTTTTCATCTTGCAGCATTAATAGCAATACCCTATTCCTATCATTCACCTGATACTTATATCGATACAAATGTAAAAGGCACTCTAAATGTAGTCCAGGCTGCGCGTGAATTAGATATCGAGAAAGTAATTCATACATCTACAAGTGAAGTTTATGGAACAGCCTTATTTGTGCCTATAACTGAAGAACACCCTCTACAAGGGCAGTCACCATACTCAGCTAGTAAAATTGGTGCCGACCAGATCGCCATGTCCTTTTATCTTTCTTTCGGGACACCGGTGTCAATAATCAGGCCATTCAATACCTATGGGCCCAGGCAGTCAGCCCGTGCAGTAATACCAACAATCATTACCCAAATAATGAACAGCCAGGATTATATCAAATTGGGTTCTATTCATCCCACGAGAGATTTTAATTTTATTAAGGACACTGTGAAAGGATTTATATCTGTTGCTAAGTCAGACAGATCAGTCGGTGAGGTAATCAATATCGGCAGCAACTTTGAAATCTCTATCGGCGAAACTGCCCAGTTGATTGCTGAAGTCATGAACACTGAAATCAATATTCTTACTGATGATATGCGCATTAGGCCTGAACAAAGCGAGGTCGAAAGATTGTGGGCTGACAACACCAAGGCGAAAAACCTAACTGATTGGCATCCGGAATATAGCGGACGTGACGGATTTATAAGAGGGCTGCAGGAAACAGTGGATTGGTTTGCTAATCCTGACAATAGGCAGGCTTACAAGGCGGATATTTATAATATCTAAGAATGGTTCAGCATTATATGTATGAAGAAATAATTTCATATATCAGGGAAATCTACAAAAAACCTGAAGGGATCATCCCCCTGCATACCCCGGTATTTTCAGGAAATGAAAAAAAATATCTGCTGGACTGCATTGAATCAACATTTGTCTCTTCCATTGGAGAATATGTAACTAAGTTCGAACAGAAAATAGCAGATTACACCGGATCAACTTATGCGGTGGCCACAGTTAACGGTACAGCAGCTTTACACACTGCTTTGGTTGTGGCGGGAGTTGATAGCCACCATGAAGTCATAACCCAGGCGGTTAGTTTTGTGGCAACAGCCAATGCCATCTCATATTGCGGAGCAGAGCCAGTTTTTCTTGATAGCGACCAAGACACGCTCGGACTAAGTCCACAGGCTCTCCAAGACTTTCTGGCAGGCAATACGGATCAACGTGATGACGGCTGTACTTACAATTCAGCAAGCGGGAAAAAAATTACTGCCTGCATTCCTATGCATGTCTTTGGCCATCCGGTCAAGATAGACCAGATACGATCTTTGTGTGATCATTATAATATTATTTTGATCGAAGACGCAGCTGAATCACTCGGCAGTTTATACAAAGGTCAACACACTGGAACATTTGGCAGACTGGGAATTTTAAGTTTCAACGGCAATAAGATCATTACTACAGGCGGAGGCGGGGTGCTCCTCACTGATAATAAAGATTTCGCCCAACTGGCTAAACATTTAACCACTACCGCCAAAATTGATCATCCATGGGAGTACGCCCACGATCATGTTGGGTACAATTACCGCATGCCGAACATCAATGCCGCTTTAGGATATGCCCAGTTGGAACATATGGAGAAAATACTCCAATGCAAGAGAGAACTCGCGGAGAATTATCGAATATTTTTCAAAGGCATCGGCATTTATTTTATAAGTGAACCAGAAGAGTGCAAATCAAATTATTGGCTTAATGCGATAGCACTGGAATCATCAGTAGAGAGGAACGATTTTCTCCGGTTCTCAAATGACAACGGCGTATTAGCCAGGCCAATCTGGAAGCTTCTGCCTGATTTGCCGATGTACGCTAACAGCCCAAGAGACGAATTGACCAATGCCCGCTGGCTGCAGGATCGCATAGTAAACATTCCAAGCAGTGCAATATTATGAAGAAAGAAAATCTGATATTAGTTGGCGGCGGCGGGCATGCCCGTTCCTGTATTGATGTCATTGAAATGTCTGGTCAGTACAGTATTGCTGGCATTGTCGATCTACCCGAACGGGTGCATGAAAAAATTTTAGGGTATGAAATCATTGCTACCGATAAAGATCTCCCTGAACTAGCTAAACAGTATAACAATTTCTTTATTTCGGTAGGTCAAATCTTATCTCCGACAAAACGGCTTCGAATATTTGATGCGTTAAATGGGCTCAAAGTTAATATGCCTGTGATAATTTCTCCCCGCGCCTATGTTTCAGCCCATGCCAATATTGGCAAAGGAACAATTGTCATGCATGGAGCCTTGGTTAATGCAGGTTCAGTTATCGGAGATAATTGCATCATCAACTCTAATGCCCTTGTTGAACATGATTGCAGGATCGGCAACCACTGTCATATTTCGACAGGAGCGCTCATAAACGGGGGAGTTTCTGTTGGTGATGCATCCTTTATCGGTAGTGGCACAGTCTGCAATGAAACCATAAGTATTGGGAAAAAATCTATTATCAGCAGTAAATCAAATGTTGCAAAAGATCTCCCGGATAATTCACTTATTCGAAAATAATTTACTATGAAAAGAAAAAAAACCTATATTATTGCAGAGGCCGGAGTTAATCACAATGGCAACCTGCAGGTCGCCCGAAAAATGGTAGAAGTTGCCGCTGAAGCCAAGGCCGATGCGGTTAAATTCCAGACTTTTAAGGCAGAAAACCTGGCTCTCCCCTCTGCCCCGAAAGTAGATTACCAGGCTTCATCCACACCAGATGATGAATCCCAGTTTGCCATGCTGCAAAAACTTGAACTGAGTTTAGAGAACCACCTTGAATTGCTGGAATGCTGCCGACGCAACAGGATTGATTTTCTCTCAACACCTTTTGACCTTGATAGCGTTGATCTTCTCATAGAGTTAGGATTGCACACCCTAAAAATATCATCCGGAGATATAACGGATCTCCCCTTGCTCAGAAAAATAGGGAGGCTGAAAAAAAAAGTTATCCTTTCAACAGGAATGTCCACCCTTGATGAGATTGCAGATGCGTTGAATATACTTCAAGAAGCTGGTACCCCTTTACAAAATATTACCGTTTTGCATTGCAATACAGAATACCCAACCCCTGCTGAAGATGTAAATTTACTGTCGATAAGAGCAATAGAAGAGCACTTCAACGTAAGGGTCGGCTATTCTGACCATACCCTGGGCATTGAAATCCCCATTGCCGCAGTCTCCCTGGGTGCTGAAGTCATCGAAAAGCATTTTACCCTGGATAAAAATCTGCCGGGCCCTGATCATAAAGCATCTCTTGAACCAGCGGAGCTCAAAGACATGGTCATTGCTATAAGGAATATAGAGAAAGCTTTCGGCAGCGCTCTAAAAAAACCTTCACCTTCTGAATTAAAAAATTTACTGGTTGTGCGAAAAAGTATAGTTGCGAGACAAACTATTCAAAAAGGAGAAATATTTTCTGAAAAAAATCTCACTACCCTCCGACCAGGCAATGGAATGAGTCCAATGCAATGGGATGATATCATCGGCACCCCCGCTAGCCGGGATTTTAGCATTGGTGAGCAGGTTACAAAAAACAAGGGCAATTGAATATGAAAAGACGCGTCTGCGTATTTACAGGCAGCAGAGCTGATTATGGTCTACTCAAGCCTCTTATGAATGAGATACAGCGCTCACCGGAACTTGATCTTCGAATTCTTGTGAGCGGTGCCCACCTTTCAAATGACTTTGGTATGACCTATAAAGAAATTGAAGAAGACGGTTTTATCATTGATGAAAAGATTGATATTCAGCTCATATCAGACACTCCCCAGGGAATATGCAATTCCATGGGGCATGGCATGACCGGCTACAGTGAAGCCCTGCATAGACTGGAGCCAGACCTTGTCGTAATCCTTGGCGACAGATATGAAGCCTTTACAATGGCTGCCGCAGCAACGGTCTGCAGAGTTCCCATAGCCCACATCCATGGTGGAGAAACTACCCAGGGTGCCATTGATGAAGCTTTCCGCCATTCGATCACCAAGATGAGCCATATTCATTTTACGAGTACGGAAGATTACGGCCGGCGGGTCATTCAGCTTGGCGAAAATCCAGAAAGGGTAATTGTCACTGGAGCTTTAGGTATTGAATCGATATTAAATCTTAATTTCCTATCAAAAGAGGAACTTGCAGAGGAATTGGACTTTGATCTAGGCGATCACTTTCTACTTGTTACATACCATCCGGTGACGCTTGAAAATAATAGCTCCAAAAATCAGTTTCAGAACCTGCTTGCCGCAATTGAACAGTTTCCTGATTGCCAAATAATTTTTACCAAAACAAATACTGATCCTGACGGAAAAATTATCAACTCTTTAACAGACAAATTTGTAGAAAAATCAAACGGTAGAGCCAAAGCATTCACGTCGCTTGGACAACTGAAGTATCTAAGTGCAATGAAATATGCTTCTGCCGTAGTCGGAAATTCCTCAAGTGGAATCATTGAGGCTCCATCATTAAAGGTGCCAACCCTCAACATTGGTGACCGACAGAAGGGCAGAACCAGGGCCAATAGTATTATAGATTGTTGTACTGACAAAAATGATATTATTGTAAACCTTCAGAAGGTGCTGTCTGGAGATTTCAACAAGTTAGCTCTTCAAGTGGAAAATCCATATGAAGGTACAGCTCCTGCAAAAAATATTACCAATATTTTACACACTATTGATTTGTCCAACACTTTAAAAAAAGAATTTTATGATATTAATGTAATTATAACGGGAAACAGGTAATGGAAAACTCGCAAAAAATTCCGCTTCTTAATTGGCGTAAGGTCCTCATTCCTCCCTCAACAAAAATTCTGGAAGCTATTAAAATAATTGATGAGGGCTCTTTGCAGATCGCCTTAGTTGTAGATGACCATAATCGTTTACTTGGTACTATTACTGACGGGGATATACGGCGGGGGATATTAAACAATATTACTCTTGATAGCCCTGCTCAGCGCATTATGAATCCCCGACCTGTTTTTGCAAGGATAAATGACGCACAGGAAAATATCCTTGCTCTGATGAAATCTAAAGAGCTTCACCAAATTCCAATTTTAGATGAAAATAACTGCGTTGCCGGACTAGAGATTCTTGACGAACTGATCCAATTGGTCAAACGAGAAAATGTAGCCGTGTTGATGGTAGGAGGTATTGGCAGCAGGCTTCGTCCTTTAACCGATGAATGCCCCAAGCCCTTACTCAAGGTCGGCAGCAAACCGATTCTTGAGACAATTCTTGATAATTTGATTGAGGCGGGTTTCCACCGATTTTATTTCTCTGTAAACTTTAAGGCCGAAATGCTTAGAAATTATTTCCATGATGGGTCTCGCTGGGGTGTTAAAATCAATTATCTGTATGAGGACAAAGCTCTAGGGACGGCTGGGTCATTGAGCTTATTACCATATCGCCCCTCCATTCCTTTTTTAGTGATGAACGGCGACCTGCTTACAAAAGTGAATTTCAACCAGTTGCTCAAATTCCACCAGGAACACAAGGCTGAGGCAACAATGTGTGTTCGTGAGTATACATTTCAAGTACCATATGGCGTAGCTAAAATTGAAAATCATCGGCTTGTTGATATTGCTGAAAAACCTATCCAGCAACATTTCGTCAGTGCCGGTATCTATGTACTGGAACCAGAAATTCTGGATTTTATTCCATCAGGGGCCTACTTAGACATGCCGGAACTTTTTCAGTTTTTACTAGCTGAAAAAAAGCATGTCGCCACATTCCCGATAAGAGAATATTGGCTTGACATTGGTCGTATGGACGATCTGGAACGAGCCAAATTCGACTTTACGGAGATTTTTGAATGAGCGATGGCCGCAATGTACTCACGATAATACCTGCTCGTGGTGGCTCAAAAGGTGTTTTGCGAAAAAATATCCGCCTGCTCGCAGGAAAGCCTTTAATTGCCTGGACTATTGAAACAGCTAAAGCTTGTGCATTTTTACATCGCATAGTGGTTACAACTGATGACGAAGAAACTGCAGATATAGCAGTACAATATGGTGCTGAAGTTCCTTTTTTACGCCCTGAAAGCCTTTCAGGTGATGATGCCAAAATAGTTGATGTAGTTTCTCACACAATTGAATGGTATAGAGCAAAGGGTGAAAACTTCGACCTTATTCTGCTCTTGCAGCCGACATCCCCTTTAAGAACTAAAGATGATATTGAGGCTTCTTTTAAGCTTCTTGCTGAAAAAAACGCCAAATCAATTATTTCAGTTTGCAATGCTGAACATCATCCCTTTTGGACAAACACATTGCCTCCGAACAGGTGTATGAAAAAATTTTTAAACACCAAAGCTCTCAATGCAAACCGGCAGGAACTCCCTGTATATTATCGTCTTAATGGTTCAATATACCTGGCTTTTGCAGATTACCTTGAACAACAAGAAGGTTTTTGGGGAAACCTCACTTACGCTTACGTTATGCCAATAGAAAGATCAGTGGATATTGATACTGAGTTTGATTTCAAAATGGCAGAATACCAGTTGACTCACAGGTAACGCATGGCAAAAAATATACGGATCATACCAAGACTGGACATCAAAGGTCCGAATCTTGTTAAGGGCATTCACCTGGAAGGACTCAGGGTGCTAGGCAAGCCGGAACAGTTTGCTCGCTACTACTACCATACCGGTGCCGATGAACTCATATATATTGATGTTGTTGCAAGCCTTTACGAACGAAACAGCCTGCATGATATCATCCAAAGAACTGCAGGGGAGATATTTATTCCCTTAACTGTCGGCGGCGGCTTACGAACCCTTGAAGACATCCGTGAGGTTTTGCGTGCCGGGGCTGACAAAGTATCACTCAACACTGCAGCCATCAAGAATCCGGCAATTGTCCAGCAGGCTTCCCGTATGTATGGTTCCTCGACCATCGTTGTCTCAATCGAAGCTATTCGACAGGCAGATGGTCAATACCTGGCATACACTGATAACGGCCGTGAGCATACTGGTCTTGATGTTTTGGAATGGGCATTTAAAGTTGAGGAATTGGGGGCTGGAGAGATTTTGCTTACCTCCATCGACCGTGAAGGCACTGGCCAAGGATACGATATTGCGTTGACAAAGATGATTTCTGAAGCTGTTTCTATCCCGGTTATTGCGAGTGGAGGAGCGGGCAACGTCAGTCATCTCGATGAGATCGTAACTGAAGGCAAAGCAGATGCCATTGCCATAGCATCAGTACTGCATTATGAATTCATCAGTAATAATGATTCAGTATTAGATAATTCCGATGAAGGCAATATTGAATTCCTAAAAAGCGGTAAAACCACCTCCAAGATTAATGCCGCAAACTTGAATGAAATTAAGCAATCCCTTTACAACAAAGGTATAAACTGTCGTTATAAACCTGAGCCAACAAACCAGGACGATCATGCATAACTCTTACAATGTTGCAATTATCGACTATGAAATGGGCAATATTTTCAGTGTCAAGCGCGCCTGTCTGGAAGTTGGGTTACAACCTGTCGTTACCTCAAGTCCCCAGGTCATTTTAAGGGCTGACGGTATTATTCTTCCTGGTGTCGGAGCGTTTGGGGATGCCATGGAAAACCTCAGGGTACGTGATCTTATCACCCCGATCAAAGAAGGAGTCAGGCAGGGGATTCCTTTTCTGGGAATATGTCTTGGGATGCAACTTATATTCACTGAAAGTGAAGAGTTCGGCTCCCACAAAGGATTGGACTTGCTCCCAGGTGTTGTTGTGAAATTTCCCCCATATACAGCTGCTGCCAATCATATAAAGGTGCCACAGGTTGGCTGGAACAGTATTGAGCTACCCCGCAAAAGAGAAATATCATTTTGGCGGGAGTCCCCTTTGTCTGGTATTGAAGTAGGGGATTATATGTATTTTGTCCACTCCTATTATACAATTCCTAATGACGATAACGTTGTCCTGTCAAACTCCCATTATGAAGGGACACAATTTTGCTCCAGCATTTTGCATAAGAATATATTTGCGTGCCAATTCCACCCAGAAAAAAGTGGGAGGAAAGGCATTGAGATATACGATAACTGGTTGAAGTCTATAATAAAGCACAAAGGATTGCATTAATGAAAGACAACTTGGAAGTAAAATATGGGCTCCCTGCCGAGGTGAAATTCTGCAAACGATGTGTAATGTCAAACCAGAGACCAACCTCGAGTGTCGAGTTTAAGCATACAACAACCAAAAACCATCAAACCCTAAATTTTGATGCTGAAGGTATATGTGATGCATGTCGATTTGCAGAGCAAAAAGAAAAAATTGATTGGCAGAAAAGAGAAGATGAACTTTTAAAACTCTTGGAGAAATACCGAAAAGATGACGGCTCCTATGACTGTTTAGTGCCAGGCAGTGGAGGCAAGGATAGTGCCTATGCAGCCCATGTTCTAAAATATAAATATGGTATGCATCCACTCACAGTTACCTGGCCGCCAATATTATATACTGATTATGGATATCGCAACTTCCGTTCCTGGATTGAAGTCGGCGGTTTTGACAATATCACTTTCAATCAAAACGGAAAAGCGATGAGACAGTTGACAAAATTATCCATTGAAAACCTTTTACACCCTTTCCAGACTTTCATTCTTGGCCAGAAAAACCTTGCCCCGAAGATTGCGACAAAATTCCATATCCCTCTCATTTTCTATGGGGAAAATGAAGCTGAATATGGAAATCCTTTTGCAGATAACGCAGCTTCTCTCAGAGACAAATCATATTACTCTATGAAAAATGTAAGTGAAATTTATTTAGGAGGAGTGTCCATCCCAAAACTCATTAAAACATATAGCCTCTCCATGACCGACCTATCTGCTTTTCTCCCGGTTAATTACAAAGAGCTGGAGGAATCTGAAATTGAAGTCCACTATCTGGGGTACTACAAAAAATGGACACCACAGGAAAGTTACTATTATGCAGTGGAGAATACCGATTTCAAGGCCAGGCCTTTCAGGTCACAGGGGACATATAGCAAATACAACAGCATTGACGACAAGATAGACGACCTGCACTACTACACGACATATATAAAATTTGGAATTGGCCGAGCAACGTATGATGCAGCTCAGGAAATTCGCAATAAACATATTACAAGAGAAGAAGGGGTAGCTCTTGTAAAGCGTTTTGATGGAGAGTTTCCCGATCGGTATTTTAATGAGGTTATGGAATATCTCGACATCGATCCCCAGCATTTCATGGAACTCTGTGACAGGTCCCGATCCCCCCATCTTTGGAAAAAAGTGAATGGTGAATGGAAATTACGCCATACTGTTTGGCAGGAATAATTGAGGAATCAATTCTGCTAATATGGACTATAGGGAATGGATTGAAAGAGAACGAAGGATTAGGGTTAAGATACTCCAGAATCCCTCAACTCATCAACACAAGTTTCAGAGGATTTGCCGGGATTGTCAGGAAATCTGTTTATGTCACGAAAATCGATGTCCAAACTGTAACTCATCAGGAATTTACAAACAGAAATTAAAATCTGAAACAATATTTGCCGACAAAATCAGGTGTAAATACAGATATAAATTACTGATGCAAAAAAGGTAATAATGATGAGAGTCTTACTTGTAGTATATGACAATGATTCATACATCCAATGGTTCCCGCAAGGATTGGCATATATAGCAGCAGTATTAAAAAAGAACGGAATTTATGTAGAAATATTTAATCAGGATATTCATCATTACCCTGATAGCTATTTGACGGACTACATCAACCAAAACAATTTTGATGTTGTCGGAATTAGTATAATTGCCGGATATTATCAGTACAGGAAAGTACTCAGCTTATCTGATGCGATAAACAAATCAGAAAAGAGACCATTTTATATTCTTGGCGGGCATGGTCCTGCCCCTGTGCCGGAATTTTTCTTCAAAAAAACGCACGCAGATGCAATTGTGATTGGCGAGGGGGAAGAAACCATAATTGATTTGTTATCAGCTGTCTTTCATAAAAAAAATCTGCAGAATGTAAAGGGGATTGCATATAGAGAAAATGGCACGACAGTTATAAATCAGCGAAGAGAACTTATACAGGATATTGATACCATTCCATTCCCTGCCTATGAGTTATTCCCTATGGAGGTATACCGTTTACTCCGTATGCCTCATTGCAGTAAGAGCGATTTTGTTTTCCCCATGTTATCTGGTCGTGGTTGCACCTTTAAGTGCAATTTCTGTTATCGGCTGGATAAAGGATTTAGACCGCGCAGTACTGAATCAATAATTGAGGAAATTAAATTACTTAAGGAGAACTATAGAATTACCTATATAGCCTTTTCCGATGAACTGTTGATGAGTTCCATTGGCCGGACAATTGAGCTGTGTGAAGCCTTCATCAAAAACAATCTGGATATTAAGTGGGATTGCAACGGCAGATTAAACTACGCAAAACCGCATGTATTACAACTCATGAAGAAAGCCGGTTGTGTTTTTATTAACTATGGGATTGAGGCATTTGATGACCAGATTCTCAAGAATATGAATAAAGGCTTAACAACAAAACAAATCGTGAAAGGTATTGAGGCAACGCTTAAAGTAGGCATTAGCCCTGGTTTTAATATTATATTCGGGAATATTGGCGAAGACAGGACAACACTCCAAAAAGGTGTTGAGTTTCTATTAAAATATGATGATGGAGCTCAACTTCGTACTATTAGACCCGTTACCGGTTACCCGGGGACGGACTTATTCAGGTATGCTATCGAAAATGGGCTACTGAAGGACGCAGAGGATTTTTATGAAAACAAACACATAAACTCAGACCTTGTAGCTGTTAATTACACAGATATGACCGATGATGAATTTCACCTGGCTCTTCTGGAGGCAAATGAAACACTTTTGACAAATTATCATAACAAAAAACTTAATTCTCTTCTTCAGCAAACAAGAAACCTCTATATAAATAAAGATGCAAATTTTAGAGGTTACAGGCATACGTAATGTATAACTAATTCATTCTAAATATAATGGTTTTCCTGAAGAATATTTTTACATCTTCCCTGCTCCAATCTTCCGGAATCTATACGATTTCAACAATAATCAATTCGGCTATCCCTTTTTTCATGATGCCGATACTGACTCGCTATTTGTCTCCGACCGATTATGGCCTGGTAGCAATGTTTACAGCCCTACTTGCCATCCTGAACCCCTTTATCGGCTTAAATCTCCATGGTGCAATTAGTGTACAGTTCTTTAAATGCCAGAAGGAGGAAATGGCACAATATATTGGCAACTGTTTGCTTTTGGTATTCGTGAGCGTGTGGCTGACATTCATTTTTGTTTTTTTTCTGGGAGACCATATCAGTAATCTTACGAGTTTTCCCAGAGAATGGCTCTGGTCAATAATTATAGTTTCTTTTGGTAAAGCATTAATTTTATTTTTAATGATAATCTGGCAGGTTGACAACAAACCGATCAAATACGGTATTTTTCAAAACCTTCAGACGCTGATCAATATAAGCCTAACAATTCTCTTGGTCGTAATAGTCGGGAAAAACTGGCAGGGCCGGATTGAGGCACAGATTATCACAAGCACTCTTTTTGCAGTTCTGTCAATTTATATATTATACAAAAAAGGCTGGCTCGACTTTTCCTTTAAGAAATCACAAATTAATCACGCCTTGAAATTTGGTATCCCGCTCATTCCTCATACGATAGGCGGAGTGCTAATCAACCAGACTGATAGATTCTTCATAACAAACATGATCAGTTTGGCTGATACTGGAATATACACTGTTGGATTTATGTTAGCCTCAATGATCGAGCTCATTAATGTTTCATTCAACACCGCTTATGCGCCCTGGTTATATAAACAGCTCGAGAGAGCTGATAATCATGTTAAGAAAAAAATTGTCAGATTAACCTATGGTTATTTTATTGGAATAAGCATATTTTCCTTATTGGTCGCCTTGATATCTCCCTGGTTGCTCAGTTTCCTGGTCGGAGAGAATTTTATCGGTGCCTATAAATATATATCATGGCTGGCTTTGGGATTTGCTTTCAGTGGAATGTACTATATGGTTGCAAATTATATCTTTTATTCTGGTAAAACCCACCTTCTTTCCATGGTCACTCTTTTAACGGCATTAGTAAATATCACTTTCAATTATATATTCATCAAGCTGAACGGAACTGTTGGAGCAGCACAGGCAACGAGCCTGGCATATATGACAAGTTTTCTCATGACGTGGATAGTAAGCGCCAAGGTTTATAAAATGCCCTGGCTTTCAAAAGGATAGAATTATGCTTACATCCGATATAATGAATCTCATAAATGAAGTTGAAGAAAACTTTCCTGTCGAAATGTGGAAAATAGATAATATCCACATATGGCCATTAATCAGAATTAAAATTAATTTTGATCTGTTTGACACTTACCATGCTAGTAAACCTGAAAAAGTCTCCAGATTCGGCAGACGGGCAATTGCAATATGTTCAAGCTTTCTTCAATATGTAATTGCATATATTTCTGACCACCACAAAAATGCTCAACCCAACAGTCCAGCAGATGTAATTTTCCTGAGTGACGGAGTCTCCTTTGCCTCGGTCAAGGGTAAGTGGCATGAAAGGTGCTGTGATCCTCTGATACGTTTACTTTACGTACAAAATTTTTCAACATTTATGATGACACCTGAAAGTATGTATTTACGCCCAAGATTTACACCATCAATGTTTATCCAGCCCTTTCTGGACCTTATAAGAATAAAAAAAATTCTACTTAAAGAGAGCCGAACTCATAATGCTGAGTCACTTCCTGAATTTGAAAAATTTCTTGAATTTCTAAATTCCAGTCAAGTGCCTTTAAAGCTCTCTGAAATTCTACCCCAGATAAGACTACAATGTTCAGTAGTGAAAGGTTTTGCAGACTTCTATGTCAAGATTTTCAGAAAAACAAAACCGAGAATTGGCTTCTGTGTGAGCTATTACTCTGTTACAGGCATGGCATTCAATCTTGCCTGTAGGGAATATAACATTCCGTCTTTTGACATCCAGCACGGCCTTCAGGGTGACCTGCATGTTGCCTACGGCCGATGGAATAAATTGCCTGCTGCAGGTTATGAATTACTCCCTAAGTATTTTTGGTGCTGGGATGAAGCAGAAGTCGAGAGTATAACCAAGTGGAGCTCCAAGATTTCTCAGTGGCACAAACCCATAATGGGAGGCAATCTCTGGCTTGAAGGCTGGCAAAAAGAGAAATATGATTTTATATCATGGTATGACCGGAAAATTAAAACTCAAAAAGAATCATTGCCGGCAGCAGCACGTCATATCCTTGTGACACTTCAATTCAACCTTACAGACAGTGACACTCTTGGCCCGCTTTTAGCTGCTATCAAAATCTCTCCATCTGAATGGCATTGGTGGATTCGGCTTCATCCGTGTTCTTCTCAGGAAGAAAAAAACTTCATACACCAGTTTCTACTGCATGAGAATAAGGACAAATATGAAATCAACATGGCGTCCGAGTTTCCTCTTTATGCTCTTTTGCGCCATATGGACGTACATGTAACTCATAGTTCAAGTACAGTTATAGAAGCCTTAACATTTAAAGTACCTTCTGTAATTATGAGTACGTACGGTAACGAATTTTTCCATGCTCAGGTTGAGTCAGGCTGGGCCATTCCTGCTTTCTCGGCAGAACAAATTTTGAAGGCTGTTCTGAAACAAATTGAAAGCCGAAAGAAACTGATACAAACTAAATTACCTGCGGCTAATACTCACTATGAAAGCTCTAAATTACTCCTCCACTTTCTAACAAAATAAATTGCATCTAAATACTTGTTTTTAAAAATTAATATGAAAATCTACTTCTTAAATATTTACAAAAATATTCCCATTTTTATTAAAGTAACTATATATTAAAAACAACATACTATTGGGCAAAATATGATTGTTGTAATTGATTATGGTCTTGGCAATACAGGTTCAGTTGTAAATATGATCAAAAAAATTGGTGCTGAAGCAATTGCATCTTCAGACCCCCTGGTTCTTGAGAAAGCTGATAAACTTATACTTCCAGGTGTTGGGAAGTTTGATCATGCGATGAATCAATTGAAGGCTTTAGATCTGATTGACCCTTTAAACCATCTTGTGCTTGAAACTCACAAACCAATACTAGGTATCTGCCTGGGAATTCAGATGTTCACAAAAGAAAGTGAGGAAGGCATTCTGCCCGGACTTGGCTGGATTGATGGACAAACAATTCGTTTCAACTTTACTGACCATATTAAGAATCTTAAGGTTCCACACATGGGTTGGAATTCCATAACTCCATCAAGAAACAACGAAATGTTTCCGCAAATCGACAATGAATTGAGATATTATTTTGTCCACTCCTATCATGTTGTTTGCAATAACAGGCAGGATATCCTGGCCACGACACATTATGGATATGATTTTGTTTCTGCTATCCAAAAAGACAATATCTGGGGTGTTCAATTTCATCCTGAAAAAAGCCACCGTTATGGTATGGAGTTTTTAAAAGCCTTCATCGAGGGAGTTTAAGTTGCTTAGTAAACGTATTATACCATGCCTTCTACTCGATGGCCGTGGACTTGTCAAAACTGTAAGGTTTCAGAACCCCAAATATGTTGGGGACCCAATCAATGCTGTAAAAATATTCAATGAAAAGTTTGTTGATGAGATAATTTTCCTAGATATTTCTGCTGCAAGGGAAGGGAAAGGACCCAACTTTGAATTTATCAGTGAGATTGCCAGCGAATGTTTCATTCCGTTCTGCTATGGCGGAGGCATACGAACGATCCAGGATGCCAAAAAACTTTATTGTATTGGGGTAGAAAAAGTATCTGTCAACTCGGCAGCTATAGAAAACCCGGCGTTGATTAAAGAGCTTGCCGATCAGTTTGGATCGCAAAGTGTTGTTGCAGCAATGGATATTAAAAAAAACTGGCTCGGGAAGTACATGGTTATGAAAAACCAGGGAAAAATTAAAACTTCTCAAAAACCGCTTGAGTATGCCCTAAGGTTGCAGAACCTTGGGGCCGGTGAACTGCTTGTTAATTCAATGGATAGCGATGGAACCATGGAGGGATTTGACTTGGATATTTTGAGTGAATTATCTGACAATGTCTCTATCCCGCTAATTGCCTGCGGGGGGGCAGGATCTCTCGAACATATTAAGAAAGTGCTGGAAGATACCGGGATATCTGCAGCTGCTGCCGGAAGTCTGTTTGTATTTAAAGGCAAACACAGGGCAGTTCTCATTAATTATCCTTCCAGGGAAAATATTAAATCAATTTTAGGGAACGAATGAACAGAATATACCAGATGTGCAGTCGTTGTATTTTAGACACTTCTGACCCTGACATATATTTTGATTCAGAAGGCATATGCAATCATTGTCATGATACTGCTCGTTTATTAGCCACACTACCTCAATCACACCAAGAAGAAAAAGTCCGGTTGTCTTCAATTGCCACCCTAATTAAACAAGCAAAAGGCAATAATGAATATGACAGCCTGCTTGGGATCAGCGGTGGTGTTGATAGCTCCTATGTTGCATACCTTGCAAAAAAAATTGGCTTAAGCCCCCTAGTGGTTCACTTTGATAATGGCTGGAATTCAGAATTAGCTGTTAATAATATCAATAAATTGGTTGATACGCTTGGTTTTGATCTCTCAACTTATGTTATTGATTGGGAAGAATTTAAGGATTTGCAACGATCTTTTTTAAAGGCTTCTGTAGTTGATATTGAGTTACTTACTGATCACGCTATTACTGCTGCAATGTTTCATCTTGCCCATAAACATAAAATAAAGTTTGTACTCAGTGGCAATAATTATGCAACCGAATCCGGTATGCCTGGCTCATGGGTCTGGAATAAACAAGACAAAATAAACATCATCGGGATACATAAAAGATTCGGCACGAGAAAGATGAAATCTTTCCCTACACTTGGTTTATGGAAGTGGATTATGGTTTCTAATTTAGGACTTGGTTTTAAGTTTGTTCCACTTCTCAATAACGCAATGTATAAAAAAAACGAAGCGATGAAGGTTATTAAAAGTGATCTTGGTTGGCAATACTATGGTGGGAAACATTATGAATCCATTTTTACAAAATTTTATCAAGCTTACATACTTCCTGAAAAGTTTGGCATAGACAAGAGAAAGGTTCACCTCTCAAGCCTTATCAGAAATGAGGAAATGTCACGGGATGAGGCATTGGAAGAATTAGCAAAACCATTGTATGACCCGATTGAACTAAAAAATGATAAAGTATATGTTCTTAAAAAATTAGGTTTTAGTGAAGACGAATTTGTTAAAATAATGAACCTTCCTCCCAAATCACATAATGATTATCCATCTTCTGCAAGATTACTTAAAATTTTACGTAATACAAAAAATATACTCCTTAAGCTCAATTTTCTTTAAGTGAATTAAGCATTTACATTAAATGGTTTATTAATATACTTACGATTTGCCATGAATAATACCAGGTGTCTCTTTGTGTCTCATGTTCCGCTGGGAAGTATTTTCGGAGGCGGTGCAGGAAACAGCTTGCTAACATTTCTGCAGCACCAGGATTTTCTTGAAATTGATCTTATTTTGCCACTTTTTATTGGTCATGTATTAAAATGGCCAGAAATTATCGTTCAGGCAAGAAATCAAAAACCTTCATCTGTCAGAAAAATATTTTTCCTGCCCCTGCCTTTTGATCTCTGTTTTGAGGGAGCACCTTCCTCTTACCGTGCGATCAATGCATACTTCGTAAATAAATTAATTGCCTATATATTTCTACCAGTCATGAAAAAATTATTGCAAAATAAAAATTACCGTTTTGTCTATTTAAATTCTCTTGTATTGCATGATCTTATTAGGAGTTCCGAAAAAAAATGTGTGCTTCATATCCGCGAGGTAGTTGATTATAAATATGCCCGCTATCCAAAAGTAATAAAAAACCTAGAGCAAGCCGCTGGGTTAATTTTTATAGATTACCGAACATATAAGGCATATGACAAAGACTCAGCAAAAGCTCCTCTCCCCTGTCATCGTATTATAAATAATCCTTTCGATATGCACTTGGCAAGAAAGTGGCATAAAGAAAAAAGAAAAATTATAGCAGAATTAAATCTAACACCTGTCTCAGAAAAAATATTTGTCTACATCGGTAATATCCATCCGATAAAAGGCGTAGATTTTATAATCAAAGCTTTTGTTTATGCGGCACCACCTAACAGCAAACTTATAATAGTCGGCACAGGCAATAATCAATATCTAGAATTCTGCAGTTCTTTATCTAAAAAAGAAAATGTAATTTTTATGGGAATGCTGAAGTTTGCGAATATGCAAAAAATTTACGCCATGGCAGATTATGTATTACGAGGTGACCCAGACTTCAGAATTGGCCGTACAACGTTTGAAGCGCTATATGCTGGTGGTAGTGTAATCATTCCCGGCTGTGAAGAAGATCTGAAAAACGAACCGGATCTTTTACCATTTAGATCAAGAATTTTTTTCTATAATCCACAAGATATTGACTCTTTATCAAAAGTAATCAATGAGGCAAGTTTATTGGATATAAATATAAAATCTCAAGAAATGCCAAGCGGCAATATTGATAAACATTGTGAAGAAATGAAAAATTTTATTCAAACTTGTTTGTTAATCAAAACACCATAAAATATGCCTACAAATAAACATAATAAACTCGAACGATAACAAGTATTTCCTCTTTTTAAAAAGTTATAACATACCTGCCAACTAACTAATTGGTAAAGATTGAGTTCAAAAGCGATATGAAAAAGAATTTTTTAAGGTTTTTGGGAATAATTTTTTCTCTACTTATAGCTATAATATTGGGTGAAATAGCAACACGTGGCTATTTGCATTTTATTTATGGGCCGCGTTTAACCCTTCTTGACACCCATCTAGGCTGGAGAGCAAGTCCCAATTACCTTTTCCAGGGTATTAAAATTGACTCCGAAGGTGAAAAGTATTACGCCGTTATCACAACCAACTACTTAGGATTCAGACATTTCGGGGACATCAAAAGTAGTCGGCCTAAAGTCTTTATAATCGGAGACTCCTACACGCATGCAATGGATATCTCTGATGACAAAACATATTACCATCACCTAACCGAAATTTTAGATGCTGAGATATTTGCGTATGGGGCAGGCGGATATGGGACATTACAAGAATTGATGATTATAGAAAAATATTTTGCAATGATCGACCCAGATATAATTATTCTCCAGTATTGCTCAAATGATTTTATCAATAATCATTTTTTATTAGAAAAACTTAGCTACGGAAATAGCAATGGCAAATTGAGGCCATATTTAACCCTACAAGGTGACAAATTTTATGCCCTCCCAGCATCATTGTCTCAATTTAGAAATATTATTAACCATCATTCAATGTTTCTATATTTTATTGTGTACCGTATTGACAAACTTTTGGCAAAATTCAAAACATATGACTCTATTGAGTATGTCATCAAAAAAAATCCCTCATTACCCCTTTTCCGTGAATCTGTCACAATCACTTCCCGACTGCTTGAAAAAATCCAAAATAAAGTACCGGATGATGTAGAAATTTTTACTTTTGGATCCGACAACATGGACCCTTTTTATTCGGAGTTTAAAGAAATATCATTGCGTAATGGGATTAATTTTATCGATGGTATACCACAAGCTGTATTGAAAGTTGAAGAATCAGGGATATCAGTCCGCTTTGATGGTTCACATTGGAACATTAAAGGACATGAAATAGTGGCACATGAACTCGGGAAATACTTGAAAGCTGAATTAAGTCATAAAAGAAATATTAATCCCTCACAACTTAACTAAGATAAACTTATGAAACTTCTCTTCTTAAGCAAACGTAGACCTCAAGGCAAAGACCTTATAGAACGCCCTTATGGTCGTTTTTATTATTTGCCCAAGGTTCTTGCTGAAAAAGGACATAAAGTTCATATTCTACTGTTAAGCTATAAAAATGAACCAAGGAATTCAGAAAAGAAAGATGGGATTGACTGGGATTCAATCAGCCTCATAAAACATGGCCTATTCACTTATATTAGTGAAGCGGAAAAAATCATTAAACAAGTAAGACCGAACTGGATAATTGGTTTCTCTGACACCTATTATGGAATTCTAGCTCAACGGCTTGCTGACAAGCACAATACCAGTTCTTTAATAGATGCTTACGACAATTATGAAAGTTATATTCCTTGGCTGAAACCGCTGCATGCTTTCTGGAGGAGATCTCTTTCCAGGGCAACTCTAGTCACCGCTGCAGGCCCAAGCCTCATTGATCTTTTAGGGCAATCCAGACCTGACAAACCTACAGAGATTATCCCCATGGCAGCTGATCCCATTTTTCAACCAATAGACAAAATCAAATGTCGCCAAAAATTAGGTCTACCCGTTGATAAAAAACTTATCGGTTATTCTGGGTCAACCATTCATTCAAGTCGGGGAATTGATATACTATTTGCGTCTATTAATTCTTTGAAGCAGAAATTTCCAGATATCGAACTGGTGTTGACCGGCAGAAAGGGTCGTAACATTATAATTCCTTCTCAAGCAAACTGGCTGGGGTACATTTCTGATGCAGACATGCCTTTACTGATTAACAGCCTTGATGTACTCGTGGTGATAAATAAGCCTTCATTATTTGGCAATTATAGTTATCCTGTTAAACTATACGAAGCTATGAACTGCAACATACCCGTTGTCGTCTCAAAGACCCTGTCAACAAATTGGATCATGCAAAATCATGAAAGTCTTCTTGTTGAACCGGAAAGTCCGGAGAAACTAGCTCATAGTATAAAGTTTGCCTTGGGATTAGGAAGAGTTAATTATGGAGAACAACTTGACTGGAATACAATTGGATCGAAATTTGAATTATCTCTCAAGAAAGCAGGATAAATTGACCAATTAGCCTTCTATATCTATTTATAGGTTATTAAAAATTAAAGGTAATAATTTCAGATTGTGTTTAAAGAATATTTTAAAAAATTATACCAGAGAACAATGAATGAAGCCTATGGACTGGCTGCACAAGAAATTTTTTTGTCCTTAAAGGATGGTGGCAATTGTCTGGATTGTGGAGCTCACGAAGGCAACTGGTATGAAAAACTTTCTAAAGAGATTAATCTGACAAAAAATAGATATTATGGAGTTGAGTGGAATAGGGATTCTGTTAATAAAGCTATACAAAAAGGCTTCAATGTTAAACAAGGCGATTTGAACAAGAAACTTCCTTTTAATGATAATACATTCAAATGTGTTTTTGCTCTTTCGGTCCTTGAGCACTTGCAGAACGGTTGTCACTTTTTAAATGAAAGCCATAGGGTATTAGAAAGCAACTGCAAACTGATTTTGTTGACTCCCAATATCAGCACGTATTTCACCGCAGCCCTCATTTTAGCCGGGAAAATGCCATCAAGCGGTCCCCATCCAGATTCGGAAGCCCTTATTCGCGATGAAGAGTTATATAAAGTCAGCTCTGAAGCACTTCAATCAGATGCTGAGTCAGATACTCCTGTACACCGCCACCTTGTGGTTTTCAGTTTTAAGGTTTTAAGGAAATATTTGCAAATGATCGGTTTCTCTGAAGTTGCGGGGTATGGATTCGGCCTTTATCCTTTTCCAAATTTCATGCAGCCTTTCTTGGAAAAAATTGATCCGTACCATTGTCACCAAATGGTATTTATTGCAAAAAAATAAAACTACATCTGATTTTAGTTGTTTGTAAAAAACTTTGGGAACTCTCCCCCTAATAGACCATGTCTAAGCTTAAACTCCTATGATTTCAGGCAACACAGCGTCGTAAAGCCTAAGTCCTAATCATAATATACGGAAGCAATAACTTTATTGTTGGACAAAATTAATTTTAATATCTCAATTAATGTTCTTTTCAGTCTTCCACCCTGTCATATCTCATCTGCGCTATCTGTTCAGAAACAAGCCCCATCATAAAAATAATCACCGAACTCGACAAAAGCAGCATTGACATATTAGTAAAACGATTCTGTGTTATATAAGTGAATATATAATATCCCATGC
>Ga0111149_1037_pt1 | contig 22228 bp, 23 predicted proteins | sample DeeMarSeWOR28_12_FD_80400 | JGI IMG/M metagenome (GOLD analysis project Ga0111149, IMG submission 80400) | Desulfobacterales bacterium SG8_35_2
AGAGGATTTTTAATCACAGTGGTGAAAATCCAGGACCAGCCGCCTTTCTGGCCACCGTACTTGACCAGGACCATGACACAGAGGATATTGACCACAGGGATCATGACAGTGATAAACACGGCAGCCAGGTATAGGCCTTCGTTGCCGAAAAGGGAAAAGGCGGCGGCAAAGCCGATATAGGAGGTAAAACGCAGAGAACCCTGGAAAATAGAGGTAAAAGAGGCATCGTTGCTTGTCAGTTTAGGCCGGAGAAGCAGCAGGAGGCCGCTCATGACAAACATGGCGCCAAGGATTGCCCAGACCATGGCAGCGACACTGAAGAACTCCCAGGAGGCACCGGCACTGCTGGAAAAAAGAAGGGCCGGGTAGAGAAAGTAATAGACCATGCGTTCGGTGCCTGGCCAGAAGTCATCACCCGGGAAGCCGCTTCTTTTAAAGCCGTAGCCGCAGATGATGATAACAAAAACAGGGAGTAGGGAAGTCAGGACAGAAGGCGCACCCACCTCTAATCCTCATCCGAGAAGATGGCCGCTTTTAAGAATTCCCGGTTCAGCCTGGCGATGTTACGGATGGAAATACCCTTGGGGCACGCTGCTTCGCATTCACGCTCATTGGAGCAGTTGCCAAAGCCCAGTCTATCCATTTCCCTGACCATGTCAAGGGCCCTGCGGGCTCGTTCCGGATGGCCCTGGGGCAGGAGGGAAAGGTGGGAGACCTTGGCGGCAACAAAGAGCATGGCCGAGGCATTGGGGCAGGCTGCCACGCAGGCACCGCAGCCGATACAGGCGGCAGCATCCATGGCTTCCTCAGCATTCTTCTGGGGAATGGGTATGGCGTTGGCATCGGGGGCGCCGCCTGTGTTAACAGATACAAAACCACCGGCAGTGATCATTTTATCCAGACCGCTTCTGTCGACCACCAGGTCTTTTTCAATACGGAAGGCCCGGGAACGGAATGGTTCAATCACCAGCGTGTCGCCATCTTTAAAATGCCGCATATGCAGCTGGCACAGAGTGGTTTCCTTTTCAGGGCCGTGAGGATGTCCATTGACCACGGCGCCGCACATGCCGCAAATCCCTTCGCGGCAGTCATGGTCAAAGGCAACCGGTTCCTGGCCTTCCCTTGTCAAGCGCTCGTTGAGAACATCGAGCATTTCCAGGAAGGACATGTCTGTGGAAATGGGGCCACTGGCATAAATCTGAAATCGGCCTGGATCATCAGGTCCATTCTGGCGCCAGATCTTCAGGGTCAGATGTATGTTGCTCACTTGTAACTCCTCTGCGATGGCTGCACATTTTCAAAGGCCAGGGGTTCCTTGTGAAATTCCGGAGTGTTGTCCCCGGAATATTCCCAGACCGAGACAAAGGCATAGTTTTCATCGTCGCGTTTGGCTTCATTTTCTTCGGTTTGACTCTCTTCGCGGAAATGACAGCCGCAGGATTCTTTTCTGGCGAGCGCGTCAATAACCATCAATTCAGCAAATTCCAGGAAATCGGCAACCCTGCCGGCACGTTCCAGTGACTGGTTGAGTTCCTGGCCGCTGCCGGGAATAGCAACGTTTTGCCAGAATTCCTCCCTGATGGCAGGGATTCTGGCCAGAGCCTGCTGCAGCCCTGCCTCGTTTCTTGCCATGCCGCATGAATCCCACATCAAGAGTCCAAGTTCCCGGTGGATTTCATCAACAGTCTTTTTGCCTTTGATGGCGAGCAGTCTGTCTATTTTAGCGGCCGCTTCATCTGCAACCTGGCCGAAGGCCTGGTGTGAAGTATCCTGCTGAGTTGAAGAAATGGTGGCCAGGTAATTGCCGATGGTATAGGGGATGACAAAGTAGCCGTCTGCAAGACCCTGCATCAGGGCACTGGCCCCAAGTCTGTTGGCCCCATGATCCGAGAAGTTGGCCTCACCGAGAACGAATAGGCCCGGGATGGTTGACATGAGGTTGTAATCAACCCAGAGACCGCCCATGGTGTAATGCACGGCCGGGAAGATCATCATGGGTTCATGCATGGGGTTGGCAGCGGTGATTTTTTCATACATGTGAAAGAGATTGCCGTATTTCTGGGTGATGACGCCGGGGCCATCCCGGTTGATGGCCTCGCTGAAGTCAAGATACACTGCCAGTCCGGTGGAGCCGACACCCTTTCCCTGGTCGCACTGTTCCTTGGCATTACGCGATGCCACATCACGCGGCACGAGGTTGCCGAAACTGGGATACTTGTTTTCCAGGTAATAGTCCCGCTCGTGTTCCGGAATGTCTGCCGGTGGTCTCTTGTCGCCTGGATTTTTGGGAACCCAGACCCGGCCGTCATTGCGCAGACTTTCACTCATCAGGGTGAGTTTTGACTGGTAGGTGCCGTGCACCGGGATGCAGGTGGGATGGATCTGTACAAAACAGGGATTGGCAAAGTAGGCGCCGCGCTTGTATGCGCGCCAGGTTGCCGTGACATTGGAAGCCATGGCATTGGTGGATAGAAAATAAACATTACCGTATCCGCCGGTGGCGAGGACCACGGCATGGGCAGCGTGGGTTTCAATGGCCCCGTTCAGCATATTCCGGGTAACAATACCGCGGGCCCGGCCGTCAACCACAACGAGATCGAGCATCTCACGGCGGGAAAGCATCTTGACCTTGCCTTTTTTGACCTGGCGCATGAGGGCCGAATAGGCTCCCAGCAGGAGCTGCTGGCCTGTCTGACCCCGGGCATAAAAGGTCCGGGAGACCTGGGCCCCGCCAAAGGAACGGTTTGCCAACTGTCCGCCGTATTCACGGGCAAACGGCACACCCTGGGCCACGCACTGGTCAATAATATTGTTGCTCACCTGGGCCAGACGGTAGACATTGGCCTCCCGCGCCCTGAAGTCGCCACCCTTGATAGTGTCATAAAAGAGGCGGAAGATCGAATCTCCATCGTTCTGGTAGTTTTTGGCTGCATTGATGCCGCCCTGGGCCGCAATTGAGTGGCCTCGCCGTGGGCTGTCCTGCAGGCAGAAGGTCTTGACATTATAACCAAGCTCCGCCAGAGACGCGGAAGCAGAGGCGCCTGCCAGACCGGCACCAACAACGATAATATCATACTTGCGCTTATTGGCAGGGTTGACAAGTTTGCATTCGAACCGGTGCCGGTCCCATTTTTCTGCCAGGGGGCCGTCGGGGATTTTTGCATCAAGTATCATGGTTCCATCCTTTGCTGTAAAAAGAACAGTTGCAGGGGTAAACGCTGTTTTGCAGAACAATTTGTTTCATTGGCAAGGGACCTACAGTAGAAAACTTCTGGAAAAAAGCGCCAGTACCGGGATAAGAATAAATACGGCACCCATCAGGATGCTGAAGACCAGGGCCCCTTTGAGCAGCAGCCGGTTGTACTTGTCATGGTTGAAGCCCATGGACTGGAACAGGCTCCAGGCCCCATGGCTTAAATGCAGGGCAACTGCCAGCAGGGAAACAATGTAGAAAAAGGCCAGAGGCGGCCTGCTCAGAAGTTCCCGAACCAGGTCGGCTACAGGTACGCTTTTGTCGGTAAAGTGAAAGTTCAGCAGGTGGACAATGATGAAAACAAAGATAATGGCACCGGTGTAAGGCATGGTGCGTGAACCCCAGGAGCGCCCGCCTTCAGAGCTGTTGACAGAATAACGGGAGGGGCGGGCCTGGAGATTTTCCAGGTAGAGGATGACACCGGTAATGATATGGATGAGAAACAGGGTGAGCAGCCCGGTTTCAAAGATATAAATGAGATTGCCCACGGAATGCAGTTTTGCAGCATAGGCATTGAAGGCCTCACGGCCCAGAAAACTGACGGAGTTGCCGATGAGGTGGGTTAAGAGAAAAAGCGAGAGCAACAGGCCGCTTGCCGCCATAATGCTCTTCTTGCCAACGGATGAACGATACAGGGAGCCAATCCAGCCCATAGTGTCCTCTTTGTCAGTACTTGCTGATGGATATTGCAGTATGCTTTAGTGTATGCTTTTTTATAACGTGACTAAAAACTTTTATTCAGTCAATATTTTTAATGAGTCTAAACTGGAAGGTGATTGCCAGCATACTGGACTGCTGATGTTGACAGACAAGTATTTGAACAATGTGAGCAAAATTCAAGGAATCGCGGAACGTAAAATTACGACATCTCTAAGCCGCTGCAGGCGGCGAGTTTCGTAATTTAGGGGAGCGACCTGTAGAATTTAATTAATTGTTCACCAAATGCAGGAGGTCACCTTCAGCTGAGAAATTTTAATCCTTGCAAAAAAACCAGTAGAAATACGAGGCAGCTACCCTAACAAAGTTGTCTGAAAAAAACAAGATTTTGTGCATGTCAAAGTAATATAAGACTTTTGCAAACTGATTGAGATGAAAAAATGACACAATCCGGATATCTTGCCCTTCATGCACAGGGAAAACTGGCGGTTCGTATTGCTCAAGCACGTGAACTTTTGTCGCCGTGCAAGGTCTGCCCGCGGCAGTGTAAAGTTGACAGGCTGGCCGATGAGAAAGGCATCTGCCGCACCGGTGCCAGTCCAGTTGTTTCCAGCTATGCGCCCCATTTCGGCGAGGAAAGCCCTCTTGTCGGCTCCGGCGGCTCTGGGACAATATTTCTAACCCACTGCAACCTGCTCTGCGTCTTCTGCCAGAATTACGAGATCAGCCACCTGGGGCAGGGGATTGAAACAGATGCGGGCCAGCTAGCTTCAATGATGGTCAGTTTGCAGCGCCAGGGCTGCCACAATATTAATTTTGTCACCCCGTCCCACGTGGTGCCCCAGATACTTGAAGCTCTGCCAAAGGCCATTGCGAGGGGGTTGACCGTACCACTGGTCTATAACAGCAGCGGCTACGATGCAGTTGAGACCCTGCAGCTGCTCGAGGGCATATTTGATATTTACATGCCGGATTTCAAATTCTGGACAGAGGAGTCTGGCAGGCGTTATGCCAAGGCGCCGGACTACCCGGAAATAGCCCGCAGGGCCATCCTGGAAATGCACCGGCAGGTCGGCGACCTTGTCATGGATAAGGAGGGGGTGGCGATAAAAGGGCTGCTTGTCCGGCACCTCGTTATGCCGGGAGGGCTGGATGAGACCCGGGAAATATTGCGTTTCCTGGCCCGGGAAGTCTCGGTTGAGACCTATGTCAACGTCATGGACCAGTACCGGCCGTGCGGCAGGGCGCACCAGTATCCGCCCATTGACCGGCGCTTGACGAACGAGGAATTCCAGGAAGCCCTGAAATTAGCCGGGGAAGCGGGATTGAAGCGGCTGGATGAGAAAGACTGGCTGCGCATCTTGAGAAAGCTTGGTATCAGGTAGAGCGAAATGATCAATCATTAGCAGTCGTCTTTATTAATAAGCTTGAGTCACTTTTTAATATTTTACCCATTGGCAGCTTGACACTTTCATTATATTTGACTATATAGTCCGTTTCATTTTTATCCGGAGTAACTGCTGCCATGAGGTAGAATTGAATTATAACTGTATTCGCTGAAAGAAATATATCGAGGAGGAATTTGAGTTGGCTAATCATAAGTCCGCACTGAAAAGAAACCGGCAGAGTATTGTCCGCCGTGACCGCAACAGGATTAATCGGTCAAAGGTTAAAACCGTGATCAAGAAAATTGAGGCTGCCATGGAAGTTGAAGATTCCGTGGAAAAGGCACAGGAAGCCTTGGTTGCAGCCATTCCCGTCATTGAACGCGCGTCCGTCAAAGGTGCATTTCACAAGAAAACCGCGTCCCGAAAGGTGTCAAGGCTCACCAAAAAGGTGAATAACTTTGCCAGAAGCAAGGAGTCTGCTGCCTAATATGGAATGCGACTCAGGGGTCGCCCGGGAAATAGAAGTGCTGACAGAAAATAAGAGCCATGGGATTTTTTTATTCCCATGGCTTTTTTTGTTTAGTATCAAAAGGAGTAACTGCTAACGTTTTTCTCCAATAACGCACGTGCCCATGCATAAACCCGACCTTGAAACATTCAGACACCTGGCCGGTGAAGCCGGACTTGTTCCGGTCTACCGTGAAATAGTGGCTGATCTTGATACGCCTCTGACCATTTTTGCCAAGGTAGCTGCCTTTGATTCCCATGCCTTTCTGTTTGAAAGCCTTGAGGGCGGGGAGAAGTGGGGCAGGTATTCCTTTATCGGTTTTGATCCCCTGCTGACCTTTACCAGCTTTCAGGAACGCATGGAGATCAACCGGAGCGGCAAGTCAGAAGAACGCTCCGGCAACCCTCTGCAGGAACTGCGCAGTCTGCTCGCCTCTTTCCGGGCCCATCAGTCTGATTCTCTTCCCCGTTTCTTCGGAGGTCTTGTCGGCTATCTCGGTTATGACATGGTCAGGTTCATGGAGCACCTGCCGGATACACATGCACCCCTTGACCTGCCTGACAGCTCTTTCATGGTGCCCAAAACCGTACTCATCCATGACAGCTTCAGGCAGAAACTCCACATTGTAAACTGTGTTGAAATAAGTGAAGGTGACGATTATACAGTACTCTACCAGGCGGCCTGCAGCCGGATAGATGCGGTTGCTGCAAAGCTGAAGCAGCCCCTGCCCTATGATTTTGTTGACAGTCCCGCCGGTGACCATGAGCATCGTTTTGCTGCCAACATGGACGAGGACAGTTTTAAAAAGATGGTGGAAACTGCCAAGGAATATATCCTGGCCGGTGATATCATCCAGGTTGTTCTGTCGCAGCGTTTTCACAGCAAAACCAAGCTGTCGCCCTTTGCGCTTTATCGTGCCTTGCGGCATATAAACCCCAGCCCGTATCTTTTTTACCTGCAGCTCGGCAATGTCATCCAGATAGGTTCCTCGCCCGAGATTCTGGTTAGGCTTGAAAACGGGGAGATTGAACTCCGCCCCATTGCCGGCACGCGGCACCGTGGTGCGACCGAAACGGAAGACAGGGAACTTGAAGAGGAACTGCTGGCTGATCCCAAGGAGAGAGCCGAGCATCTTATGCTCGTTGACCTGGGGAGAAACGATGCCGGACGTGTTGCCCGTCACGGTTCAGTAGAGGTGCGGGACCTCCTGGTTATTGAGCGCTACAGTCATGTCATGCATATAGTTTCCGGAGTGCACGGGCTGCTGGCCCATGACAGGGACCAGTTTGATGTCATGTCGGCCTGTTTCCCTGCCGGGACCGTGAGCGGTGCCCCGAAAATCAGGGCCATGGAGATTATTGAGGAGCTGGAGCCGGAACGCCGCGGACCCTATGCCGGCGCCGTCGGCTATTTTGGTTTTTCCGGCAACATGGATTTCTGTATTACCATCCGCACCATCATCATGCAGGGTAACGATCTGTGGATCCAGGCAGGAGCAGGGATTGTGGCGGATTCTGAACCTGAGAAAGAATTTGAGGAAACACTGAACAAGGCCAGGGGGCTGCGGCGTGCAGTTGAACTGGCAGAGAAAGGGCTTTAGGGATGATCGTCATAATTGATAACTACGATTCCTTTACCTATAACATCGTGCAGACCATCGGCGGCATGGGAACTGACGTCAGGGTTTTCAGAAACGACACGGTTGACGTCTCTTTTATTGAAGACTTGCAGCCTGACCGGCTTCTGATCTCACCTGGACCCTGCACACCTGCCAAGGCCGGGATATCCATTGAGGCTATCCGTTATTTTGCCGGTCGGATTCCGATCCTAGGTGTCTGCCTGGGGCACCAGGCAATCGGTGAGGCCTTTGGCGGCGATACCATACGTGCCACAAGGCTTATGCACGGCAAGACCAGCCCCATCAGTCATGACGGCAAAGGGGTGTTTACAGATCTGCCCAATCCCTTTGAGGCCATGCGCTACCATTCTCTTGTGGTCAGCGAGGCGACTCTGCCGGACTGCCTTGAAATTACGGCAAAATCAGACCAGGGGGAGCTCATGGGATTACGCCACAGGGAGCTGCCCATTGAGGGGGTCCAGTTTCATCCGGAATCAATCATGACGCCTGACGGGGTGCAGCTGTTGAGAAATTTCCTGGATGTTAATTATGAAAAGTTACTCCGTTAAGGAGGTCTCTTCATTCAATAATAAAAACTAATTTTGGGGTAAATTTCATTCGTAGGGAATTCTGAAGGAGATTTCCGGCGCTGGTTGCACAGTTTAACTATTTCGACAGATCACGCAGCAAAATTGCAAAACTTGCCGCCTTCTGCGTCCCATACAGATCGTAATTTTAGGCCCCGTGACACCTTGAGAAGTACATTAAATGAGCACAAATTTGTCTGTCAATCATCAGCAGTCCAGTATGCTGATAATCACCTTCATGTGGCAATTTTAAAACCACGATAATGTTTATAGCAATACACTCAGATAAAAGAGGAGAAAAATGATCAGGGAAGCCATTAGCAGGGTAATCGAAAGAAAGGATCTCGATGAGGAACTGATGGTCGGGGTAATGGATGAAATTATGAGCGGGGAGGCAACCCCGGCCCAGATTGGTTCATTTATTACGGCCTTGAGAATGAAGGGCGAGACCATTGAGGAGATCAGCGGAGCAGCCATGGTCATGCGCCGGAAGGCGACCAGGATTGCAACCGGGGTCGCTGTTGACAAGGGTGAGATCCTGGTTGATACCTGCGGTACCGGGGGCGACAGTTCAGGCACCTTTAACGTTTCGACGGCCACGGCTTTTGTTGTTGCCGCGGCCGGCATTCCGGTGGCCAAGCATGGAAACCGGTCCATTTCTTCGCACTGCGGCAGCGCCGACGTTCTCGAGGCCTTGGGGGTAAACCTTGATCTAACCCCGGAGCAGGTCGGGAACTGTGTCAGGGAGGTTGGCATAGGATTCTTATTTGCGCCCATGCTGCATGGCGCCATGAAATATGCCATCGGGCCGCGCCGGGAAATAGGGATAAGGACAATTTTCAATGTTCTCGGCCCGCTGACAAACCCGGCAGGGGCCAATGTGCAGCTGCTTGGGGTTTATTCGCCTGATCTCTGTGAAAAACTGGCCAGGGTTCTGGGCAGGCTGGGAAGCCTGCGGGCATTGGTTGTCTGCGGTGCCGGCAATGTTGACGAGCTGACAGTGACAGGGGACACCGAGGTTGCCGAACTGGCAAATAACGAAGTGAAAACCTATACTGTCCGGCCTGAAGATGCAGGCGTCAGCCGCGCAGAAATTGCCGACCTGAAAGGCGGTGCCACGCCTGAGGAATCAGCAGCCATTCTCAGGGATGTGCTGGCTGGTGCAGCAGGTCCAAAGCGGAGCATGCTCCTATTGAACAGCGGGGCGGCGCTCTATGCTGCCGGGATGGCCCCGGCCATAAAAGCCGGAGTTAAACTGGCGGCAGAGCTGATAGATTCCGGTGCTGCCCTGGCCAGGCTTGATGGCCTTATTCAATTTACACAGAATGTTTCCTGATGAAAATTCTTGAGACAATTGTAGCCCGGAAGAAAGAAGAGGTCGCACAGTTGAAGGCCCAGGGGCTAATCCTCCCGGATGGCCCCATCGATCAGCCGCGCGGATTTATGCGGGCCTTGTTGCAGTCGCCTGAAATTGCCGTCATTGCCGAGGTCAAAAAGGCATCACCTTCCAAGGGTGTTATCTGTCATGATTTTGATCCTGTTGTAATTGCCGCCAGCTATGAAGAAGGCGGGGCCGAAGCCGTTTCAGTGCTTACGGATGAAATTTTTTTCCAGGGCGCTCTTGACTATATTCCCGCTATTCGCCGGGAGGTCAAACTTCCAGTTATCCGCAAGGACTTTATCATCCATGAACTGCAGATCATGCAGGCCGTCAATTACGGCGCTGATGCTATTCTGCTCATTGCCGCTATCCTGGGCAAGGAGCAGATCAGGGATTATCTGCAAATGAGTACAGAATTAAACCTGGATGTTCTTGTTGAAGTGCATGACGAGAAGGAGCTGGAGAAATCACTGGCAGCCAACAGCAGGCTGATCGGCATAAACAACCGTGACCTGAGAGATTTCACGGTTGACTTGAATACAACTATACGGCTGCGGAAAGAGATACCTGCCGAAATTCCCGTGGTAAGCGAGTCGGGAATAAAAAACCATGACGATTTGAAGATGCTGCAGGACCACGGCGTTACGGCTGCGCTCATAGGGGAGAGCCTGATGCGGGCCGATGACCGGGCCGCTGCGTTACGGCATCTTCGGGGAAGATAACAACAGGAGTGGAGTAAAAATGGCCTTTCGGACGCGGATCAAGGTATGCGGGATTACCTGCCAGGAGGATGCCAGGGCAGCTGTGGCAGCCGGCGCTGACGCTCTCGGCTTTATTTTTGTGGAGCAGAGTCCGCGCCTAGTTGAACCGGATATGGTACGATCCATAACAGGAGAACTACCCCCCTTTATAGACCGGGTCGGTGTATTCCGTAATGAGGAAATTGAGGTGGTAGAGGAAATAATCCATTACTGCCGGCTTTCACTGGTGCAGCTCCATGGTTCCGAGTTGCCTGAATACTGCGGGAAAATAACCTGCAAGGTGCTCAAATCCTTTTGCCTGCGGCCGGAGTCTGACCATGAAGAGCTGGCAGCCTATGCTGATACGGTCAGCGGCTTCCTCCTGGACACCTATCATGAGGACCTGGCTGGCGGGACCGGCATGGTATTTGACTGGAATCTTGTTGCGCATGTGAAGCCGCCCGGTCCGGTTATTCTTGCAGGTGGTTTAAATCCAGAAAATGTCGGCGAGGCAATCCGGCAGGTTAAGCCGTTTGCAGTGGATGTAAATTCAGGAGTGGAGTACCAGCCGGGCCGCAAGGACACTGATAAGCTCAAAAGCTTTGTCCAGGAAGTCCGAAAAGCAGATGAACAGGCAGGTAAGGCCGGCACTCCGTTCCTTGGTTGAACTCTTTTACTCTTTTAAGTCTATAACAACAAAGCGGGTATTCTTGTTCCGTTTGATGAGCAGCAGGACACTTTTCTTTTCCTGGGCAGCCTGCAGCGCTTTTTTATACTGGACAATGCTTTCAACCTTCTCCCTGTTGATTTCCAGGATTATATCCCCGCGGATAATCCCGGCTTCCTCAGCAGCGGAGCCGGGATTGATATCACTGACAATCAATCCCTCTGTCTCTTCAATGCCAAGTGATTCGGCAAGCTTTGGCGTCAGCTCCTGAACGCTCATGCCGAGTTTTTTGCTGGTGCCGGTTTCCGTATCTGCAATAACAGTCTCTTCATCCTCCAGCTTGCCGATTTCTACAGTAAGGGTCTGTTTTTTGCCGTCACGGATGAGGACAAGCGAGGCCTTTTCTCCCACACCGGTGCTGGCAACCATGGCCGGCAGCATGCTCATCTGCGAGACTTCTTTGCCGTTGTATTCTAGGATGACATCCCCGGCTTTCAGGCCGGCTTTTTCAGCAGGGCTGTCCGGCATTACCTGGCCGACGAGGGCGCCGATCGGTCTGTCAAGTCCGAAGTTTTCAGCAAGTTCCGGTGTGACCTGCTGGATCATGACCCCGAGCCAGCCCCTTGTTACCTTGCCATGCTCCTTGAGCTGAGGTAATACGTTTTTGGCCATATTGACGGGAATGGCAAAACCGATACCAATGTTGCCTCCAGTACGGCTGAAAATGGCGGTATTCACTCCGACCATTTCACCCTTGAGGTTGAAAAGCGGACCGCCTGAGTTGCCGGGATTGATTGACGCATCTGTCTGGATAAAGTTGCCATAGGACTCGGAGTTTATTGCCCTGCCCTTGGCGCTGACAATGCCTGAGGTAACGGTTTGCTGCAGTCCGAAGGGGTTGCCGATAGCAAGCACCCATTCGCCTACCCGCAACGTATCAGAGTCACCAAATGTGACAAAGGGCAGGTCTGCCTTGGGTTCAATTTTTATCAATGCCAGGTCACTTTTGGGGTCACGGCCGACAATGGTTGCCTTGTATTCTTCAAAGTTGTGCAGCGTCACATTTATTTCATCCGCATCCTCGACTACATGGTTGTTGGTGATAATATAGCCATCAGCACTGAATATGACTCCGGAGCCCAGGCTTGTCCTTTTCATTTCCCGCCTGGGTGCCTGCTGGTTGGGCATATCCGGGAAACCGAAGAAGCGTCGGAAAGGTTCCGGGATATCTCCCTGGTCCGGGAAAAAGAACTGGTGTGGTGAGGATGAAACCTCAACGGTCTGGGTCGTGTATATATTGACGACCGTGGGGCTGAGTTTCTCAGCCAGGTCGGCAAAATCGGGCGGAGCCGCACCCTTTGCAAAGCGCGTTGAAAAAAGGGTAAGGACCGTGGCCAATACAGCAAATGTTGCCGCGAGCAAAAAATACCTTCTGATATGAAGTGTGTGAACCATTGTTGGTCTCCTTTGTAGTATCAGTAAATTGAAAAAATAAAAAATATAGCAAGAGAAATAATGACGGCCATCAATCAGCCTAATGCATTAAAGTTAAACATTTTTTCCCTAAAGACAAGATGGGTAAAAATTACCCATTCTGAAAAATTTTTGACAAGGTCAAAAGAGATTATTAAAAGGGAAAACTTACCAGCTGGGTTAATGTGTATGAGCAATTAAAGTGTATAAGATATTCATCCGCCTTGTGGTAATGTAGCTCTGTCTGAGTTTAAAACTAACTTAAGGGTGCAGACTGTAGAACATGATTGATCTTCACTGCCACATCCTGCCGGGCATTGACGATGGTGCCGAAAACGTTAAAGAATCTATCAGCATGGCCAGAGTGGCAGCTAAGGATGGCATTACACATATTGTGGCCACTCCCCATATAAGAGAGACCCTTCATCCTGCAGATTTTTTAAAAAAATGCGTCAGAAACCTTAATCAAGCTCTGAAGAAGCATCACGTACCTGTTGAAATTCTTTGTGGTGCGGATGTATATGCCATGCTCCCCATTCAGCAAATGATGGCTTATTCTATAAATAATTCCCGGTACATCCTTATTGAATTCCCATATACCCATATTCCTGCTAATGCACTGGATATTCTTTTTAATCTCAAACTGGAAGGGTTGATCCCGATCATTACCCACCCCGAGCGAAATCCTTCTGTAATCCATAATCCTGAAAAACTTTTTTCCCTTTTGACCGGGGATGTTTATGCCCAGGTTACAGCGGACAGTCTTACCGGCAATTTTGGGATACAAATACAGGAGTGCGCCTTTTTCCTTTTAAAAAAAGGGGCGGTCCATTTTATCGCCAGTGATGCCCACTCAGCTTTAATTCGCAGCCCTCTTCTTTCTGAAGCAGCTAGACTGGCCCAAAAAATTGTTGGAAAAGAAAAAGCCCGGATGCTGGTGGAAGATAATCCCCTGGCAGTAATTTCAGGAAAACAAATTGACCTTTCATCACTTTGACAAATTTCTTGAATTAACCGGAATCAGCGATTATAAAAGCGAATTTCATACATAAAGCCGGCGTAGCTCAGGGGTAGAGCAACTGATTCGTAATCAGTAGGTCGCGGGTTCAATTCCCATCGCCGGCTCCAGTAACTCAAGAGGGCTGCTTCAAATGATGCGGCCCTTTTTATTTGGTGAAAAAGAAAAGCCCGCTTCCGGGGGAGACGGAAACGGGCTTCCGAGGAGGAGATATGGGGCCCTTGGCAATGATCTAAGTCTTGCTCTCTATGGCAGTGTCAGGTCTATGGTCTTGGGGGGCTTGGATGGCGACCTGTCACTGGATGGCATAAAGGCAGTTATCTCGGCAAAGGGACCCCTGCGGGGGTGCAGGAAGTATTTTTTGTAATAATTTTGCATGATGCTTTCAGGCCGGATAATTTCCGGTGTACTCAAAATTTCTCTAGCATGGCCACCAGGAGATACGCCAATATCCAAAGAAGCGCTACTATTCCCGATCCTGCCATTATTTTGTCAAAAATCTTATTCGTCATCGGACCAATCAGTCGAGTCTCTTATGTGTGTCTTGATATTGACGTCACCTGTATGGATAAAATCCTGTCTGCCATAATGTTTGAATCGAACGTGCTGGAAATTACCAGGTTGAGTTTTCCAATTCAGGTACGCGCACTCAATTTTTTAATAGCAAAGAGAGTGCCAGATTTTTTCAAATCAGCACTCAGCAGTAGAAATTAAAATACCGGGAACCAGTAAATATGGTTGATATGATAATTTTGCAATATTATCGAATAGATGCATGCTCTTGTAGTATTAGCGCCAAAGGTATTTCATTGAAAAAGCAGATCCCGGAGGAAATTTCATAGAGTGAATTGACGCCCGAGTGCATGATATGGTTACTTTTTGTGTAAACTTGATTTACAACATTGGCATGATTTGCGTGATGCGCAGGCAGGCAGCCCTATAGATTCATAGCGCCTGTTTTTGCAGGGCAGCAGTCATTATAAGCTTGACATGCTCTGATTGCGCCCACTAAGGTCATCAGGGAGCATTGTGAAATTCATTAGTACTGCTAAAACAATGATGCTGGGGGAAAAATGTACTGCCCGATTATAGGAACCCTTGGTTATGTTCTCTCCAGAGACCGCAGGAAAACCTTGTTAATTCACCGTAATTCACGTCCTGATGATCATCATCTGGACAAATACAATGGCCTTGGCGGCAAGATGCTGGCCAATGAAGATGTCGTAAGCTGCATGCGCCGGGAAATTCTAGAGGAGGCCGGGTTGGAGTGTGAGGAAATGCTTTTGCGGGGCACCATTAATTGGCCCGGGTTCGGGCCCAGGGGTGAAAGCTGGCTTGGCTTTATTTTCAGGATAGACAGGTTCAGCGGCACCCCGCGCCCCGGCAATGAGGAGGGCTCATTGAGCTGGGTTGAGGTGGCACGTCTGGATACCCTGCCGATGTGGGAGGGGGATCGCTACTTTCTGCCACTGGTATTTGATGATGATCCCAAGATATTTCACGGCTATATGCCCTACAGGGATGGACACCCGATAAGCTGGCAGTATACCAGGCTTTAGCTTGCAGTTTTCCAAGAGAAATGGAACCGGGTTAAATGGAGTCCTGTTGCCATAAACAGCTTGCTTTGTAATTTCTGCGCGAGTATGATTTGTAAGACTGCAGCGGATAGACAGTTCGTGCAGGGAGGGAATTTACTGCAGCCTGGAACGGGGAAGCCCGGGTCATTTTTTGCAGAATACGGAACAGGGATATGATGCAATAACGTGAAGCAAAAGGAGAGTCTTGCAAAAATGGAACATGATGAAGATCTGGCGCGCCTGGAGCAATTTGTTGAAAAGCTGATAGACAGCCATAACCAGTTGAAGAATGAGAACAGTGAAATAAATGTTCTCCTGCAGGCTAAACAACAGGAAATTGACGAGCTCCAGGAAGCAATAAAGGATTTGCAGAAAGACAGAAGTGTAATGCATAACCGGGTCGGCGGTTTGATTGAAAGAATAGATGAATGGGAAAAATCCTTTGAGCAGGAAGAGCCCGGGCAAGACAGCGGACCAGTGACTGATACCGCAAAAAGCCGGGTTAAAAAATCCTCTTCACTTTTCAATGTGAAAGCAGAAAAGTCTTCCGGCCCAGCTTTACGATAAATGACGGAGAATATGAGTTTCAGCGTCGTGAAGTTTAATTGAAGGTGTATACAATGGAGCGGTTGGTTAAATTCGAGGTGCTCGGCCAGGAATATCCCTTGTATACAAATGCACCAGAGGAAGATATTGAAGAAATTCTGCATCTGGTTAAAACGCAGATTGAGGACAGCTCAAAATCTTCCAAGAGCATTCTGCCGGTGAACAAGGTGGCAGTCTTAACCAGTCTGAATATGGCCGGCAAGTATGTCCGTTTGAAAAGAGATTTTGAGCAATATAAACAAGAGATGAGCGAGCTCGTTGACAAACTGGCGTCGGCAATAGAAAACTCTCTGCCCCCTGACAGAAAAACTCAAACCGGCATCAGCAAAAAGACTGGGACTGAAAGCGAATCCCTACTTGCCCAGAACGATTAAAAATGTTCTTATTAGGTGAACATAAATTTCAGGGATTTTGAAATGGCTGTTCATTGAGTTGGAAAATCTCCCCTGCGCTGTTGGTGATTGACAGGTAAAGTTTGAGCCAACTCTCAAAGATAGGGCGCCTCCACTGATTCTGGATAGCAATTTCGCCCTTGGCGCTATTACTAGAAGGGGTTATGAGCACTGCCCACCTAGCGCATGTTAGGTTCTATCTTTCTGTTGACACGGCAGGGCGGGGGTTTTACATTAAAAACAATACATCACAGGCTTATGTCCAGCCTGGATGTTTATTATATAGGCCGATGAAATCTATTTTTGCCCGGCCCTTTGTAAAAAAGAGAAACTCGAGGAACTTGGAGAAAGATCGGGAGTCATCAACTGGTAATAACAATTCCTGAAAGATCAGGTTGATATAAAAAAGCAAGGAAAAATGTTACACCTGAAAAAGTTCAAACATAAGGTAATTGTTCTGTAAGTATTTCCACAGTTGAACTCCCGTTATGATTTTGGGGAGCAAGGCACTATAATCTCCTGGACAAAAAGTAGCGCATGAGTTGGGACGTGACTTTTGATTGTCAGGAGCGACACAGAAAAGTAAGTCCGAATTCTCATCCGAGAGTCGCTTGCAGCACCTGCAAAGACCGTTCCCCCCTATTTTCTTCCAAGTATTGACAAGACAACAGCTTTTTTTGCCTGTGTACCTGGCGTTATTTTTAAAAGGGCCAGAAGGCTGAAGGAGCTTTAATACAATCAGGAGGTTAGCTCCGTGAATATATTCAGTGGAACACTGCAGGTAGTAGCTTTTATTCTGATTGGCATTTTTGTTGGCATTGCTGTCGGTATTTATATCCGCAAGCGATTTACAGAAATGCACCAGAAAAACATCGAAAGCCAGGGCAAGCAGCTCATTGAGAAGGCAATACGTGAAGCCGAGCAGATCAAGAAGGAAGCCCAGTTACAAAGCAAAGATGAGGCTTATCAGCTTAAACAGGAAACAGAAAAGGAGATCCGGGAGAGAACCGCGGAAGTAGTTCAGGAAGAAAAACGCCTGAGCCAGAAACTTGACCAGATCGAACGAAAAATTGACCTGCTGGATAAGCGGGAAACTGATTTGTTGAGGCGTGAGCAGTCCTTCGTACAAAATGAAAAGCAGCTTGAGCAAAGAATCAGGAAAGCAGATGCCCTGATCGAGGAACAACGTTTCAAGCTCGAAAAGATTGCTGGGATTTCAAGAGAGGAGGCCAAGAAAATGCTCATGGAGAGCATTGAGAGCGAGGCCCGTCTTGAAGCCGGGAAAAAACTGGTCCTTATTGAAAATGAAATGAAGATGCAGGCAGACCGGAAAGCCAAAAATATACTGGCTTTGGCAATCTCCCGCTATGCCGGTGATTATGTGGCTGAACGGACGGTATCTGTTGTGCCCTTACCAGGCGAGGAAATGAAGGGTCGCATCATTGGCCGTGAGGGCCGGAACATCCGGGCTCTGGAGGCTGCCACCGGCATAGATATTATAATTGATGATACCCCGGAGGCAGTTATCCTTTCCGGGTTCAACCCTGTGAGGCGCGAGGTGGCAAGGCTTTCTCTGGAGCAGCTGATTGCCGACGGCAGGATCCACCCGGCCCGGATTGAAGAGATTGTTGAAAAGATCGGCAAGGAACTGGAAGTAACCATGCCGGCCTTCACGTCGAGTTGATTAAACTTCTGGGACGCTTAAAGTACCGTACGAGTTACGGCCAGAACATGCTGCAGCACTCAGTTGAAGTTGCCTTTCTCTGCGGTATTATGGCAGACGAACTGGGTATTGATGCCAAGCAGGCAAGGAGGGCCGGCATGCTTCACGATATTGGTAAAGCTGTGGATCATGAGGTTGAAGGTTCCCATGCCATAATCGGCAGCGACCTGGCCAAGAAATATGGCGAGTCCCAGGAAGTGATCCATGCGATAGCCGCTCATCATGAAGATGTTGCGCCAGAAAGTGTTCTTGACGTCCTTGTCCAGTCAGCCGATGCACTGTCAGGTGCGCGTCCCGGAGCCCGCAAGGAAATGCTTGAAACCTATGTAAAACGCCTTGAAAATCTTGAAAAGATAGCCAATTCCTTTGAGGGTGTGGAAAAATCCTATGCAATTCAAGCCGGCAGGGATCTGCGCATCATTGTAGACAGCGGAGATGTTTCAGATTCTGATGCAACCCTGATGAGTAGGGACATTGCAAAAACCATTGAGAAAGAGTTGACCTATCCGGGCCAGATACGGGTCACGGTTATCCGGGAGACACGGGCTGTCGAATACGCCAAGTAATAAGCGTTGGACGTTTCCGGATTGTCCAGCATTTGAATTTAACAGTTTGAAGGGCCATGAATTATACCATTGATGAGCAAATAGCACTGATTGAGCGGGGTACGGTGGACGTTGTATCCCGTGATGACCTGGCACGTAAGTTGAAAAAATCAGGTGAAAGCGGGGTACCGCTGAAAATCAAAACCGGCTTTGACCCTACTGCCCCAGATCTTCACCTCGGACATACCGTCCTGATCCAGAAAATGAAGCATTTTCAGGATCTGGGTCACGATATTTATTTTTTGATCGGTGATTTCACGGGCATGATCGGCGATCCAACAGGCAAGTCTGAAACCAGAAAGCCTTTGACCCTTGACGACGTCAAAAGAAATGCCGAAACGTACAAGGAACAGATTTTCAAGATCCTTGATCCTGCAAAGACAAAAGTTGTATTCAACAGCTCCTGGCTTGGACAGCTGACATCCTATGACATGATCAAGCTTGCTTCGCAGCTTACTGTGGCCCGAATGCTTGAACGTGAAGATTTCCGGGTCAGGTTTGATAATGAAAAGCCTATCAGTATCCATGAATTTTTATACCCCCTGATCCAGGGCTATGATTCAGTGGCCCTGGAGTCTGATGTCGAGCTGGGCGGCACTGACCAGCTCTTTAACCTGCTGATGGGCAGGGACCTGCAGCGCGCCTGGAATCAGGAACCGCAGGTCGTAATAACCATGCCCCTGCTCGAAGGCCTTGACGGAATAAATAAGATGAGCAAATCCCTGGGCAATTATATTGGCATTACTGAAACTGCAGACGATATCTACGGCAAAGTCATGTCAATCTCAGATACTCTTATGTTCCGCTATTATGAATTACTGAGTGATCTGTCCGCGGCTGAAATCGAAATTCTGGCCCGCGACATGCGGGAAGGGAAGATGCACCCCAAGGATGTGAAGAAAAAATTGGCCCGGGAACTGACCACCAGATTTTATGGGGCAGATGATGCTGCCCGGGCTGAAGAGTCCTTTGAACAGGTTTTCAAGCACCATGGTCTGCCTGATAATATCCCGGAACTGGTTCTGGAAAAAGCAAACGGTGAAGTCTGGTTGCCCAAACTGCTTGTTGAAGCAGGCATGACAGAATCTACTTCTGAGGCCCGCCGTTTGATAAAACAGCAGGCGGTCACCCTGGACAACGAAAAGATTATGGATACAGAGTACAGGGTGCAGCCGGCAGGAGATATATTGATCAAGGTAGGGAAGCGGAGATTTGCCAGAATCAGCTTCCGGTAGACATTAAGTTTCGGGGAGACAGTGACTGCAAATACCGGAAAACTGCACATGGTGATCCAGTATTTTATAATTGCAGCTTGATGCCGCGTTTTTCTCAAGCTTTTTGTCTCTTTCAATAAAGATGTCTTCAACCCGGTTGCACCGCACGCAGCGGATGTGATAATGCGGGGATGTATCACCGTCAAAGCGTTTCTGCTCACCCCCAACTTCAAGCTTCTTGATAATACCCTTTTCAGCCAGAAGATCCAGGTTGCGATAAACAGTGCCCAGCCCGATTCTTGGCAATCTTTTCCGGACCATATCATATACTTCGTTGGCCGTAGGATGCGACGTAACTTTCTGCAGCTCTTCTAAAATTACCTGGCGCTGGCTTGTTAACCGCATATTGCTATCAAGCTCATTCATGACATACCTCCAATAATATCAATACTACATGGGAATGATTCCCTGAAATCATAGGAAAAATGCACGCAAAGGTCAATAAAATTGCACCAGCGACAGTAGATTTATCTTCTGAATGTATAAATTTACCCTCCGTCCAGCCGGAATTTATCCTAAAACCGGAATTTATCCTAAAAATGGATTGAAGTAGCCGAAGCGGAGCTTTGGAAAGAGCTGTTTTAATTCTGCAAGCCAGTTGCGGATGCCCATGGGAGGAGTATCAGGTCTGTATTTCACTGTTTCAAGATACCAGTCCGGGTCCATGTTCAGGTTGCGCAACTGGATAAGATCGGGGTGGTGGTCTTCGACTAACCTGCAGAAAGCTGCAAATTCATGAGGATCATCGGTAAAGCCGGGAAGAATAAAATAGTTCAGGGAAACAAATTTCCCAGCCTTTTTCATAAGATCAATGGATTCGAGAACATCAACAAAGGAAAAATCAACGGGACGGTAATAGCGGGCATGATACTCTGCCCTGGCACTGTTTAAGCTTACCCGTAAACTGTCCAGTCCGGATTCGGCAAGCATCTTTATTTTACCGGGAAGACTTGCATTGCTGTTCAGGTTGACGGTGCCCCGCTCGGTCTGAGCGCGGATTGCTCCTATGGCCTTTTGCAGAATCCGCGCCTGCAGCAGCGGTTCCCCTTCACACCCCTGTCCAAAACTGACAATTGCACGGGGGGCTTTTTTAAGGTGCGGTACGGCAAGGGCAGCAATCTCCGAAACCCGCGGGACAAAGCTGATCCTGTCCTGGGTGGCCGGACAACAACCGGACGTTTGCAGTGAAATACAGCCAACGCACCTGGCATTGCAGAGGGGGGACGTTGGCAGAGGTGCTTCCCAGCGCCCGAGAAAATAATTCCTGGCAGCAGGGCATCCATAGGTTAGACAACATTTGCCAAGGTGCTGAATGAGCCTGTTTTTTGGGTTTTTTTTAAGGAGACGGACGGTTTTCTTTTTTATTTTTTCCTGATCGAAGCAGTGAGCATCCTGTCGATTGTCAGGATCAGAACGGAAGGCCGAGACCCAGAATTTACCATTAAGCCAGCCGACAGCCGTATAGGCAAAAAGGGGCAGGGGGGGTAGATCGTTTTTTGCAGGTTCATAAGCGGCAGTGTGGACAGCAGTGTGTGCCGGCGCCATGAACGCTGCAACAGCCTGAATCTTTTCACGGGGTGCACCCGGGACATGATCAAGCACCACCGGGTTATCATCGCCTGGAGGTATACCTATAGGCCTCCTGTCAGGGAGCAGGAAAAGCTCACTGCCCTCCGGCAGCGGGATGAGATCATCAGGATGGGGTTTGAGGAAAAAATTACCGCTTCTCCCGGCCATGCTGAGTTCAGGGAAATTGTTTATTTCTCCCCGGTCATTGGCATAAACAAGATTCGGAATATCATCTGGATGTAAAAGCTGCATGGGAGCAGGCTGAAATGCAACAGGGTTTCGGGGTTATGAGGGTCTTATTTTGCTGAGAATGGAATCTACAGTGAGATACACATCAAGGTCGTCACCAAAAACGTCCTGCACCTTTGGATGGTCAACGAGGTCTTCAATAATATACTGGGTCAGGTACAGACTGATAAAATTTGGATCTGTGGCCAGATTTCGCAGCGGGGCAATTTTGAATTGGATATCAAATTCCTCCATGTTGGAAATTTTGCGGAGTTGCTCAGTGAATAAATCACGCATTGCCTGTTCAGAGGTGGTTTCAATAATATGGCGGTCAATAAGACGCTGCACAAGTTTTGTGGAGAGTTCTTCAGCGTTTTTGAAAGCCTGGGAGAGCATGAAGCGCCGTTCCTGCTCACGTTTGCGGTCAATTGCCCTGATTGTTTTGTCGGTTGCGCTGTTGTTGTTGAAAACCCGTGCCATAAATACCTGCCTTTTTGCAAAATAGTGAGAAGGTTAACTTTGATCGTCGGCATTCAAATTGTCGCATCTCTAATTAATACATTGTGGCCAATGTTTCAAAGAGAAAGGTCATTTAAGGATTCTTTTTCAGAAATTATCTTCTCAAAAAACAAAATTGCCATCAAAAAACAGAAAGCAATGACCCAATTCAAGAGACAAATTTGATGCGAAATACGGTCTCAATGTACCATAGCGGAGTGCGGGATTTACGTGAATACATAATACTCTCAGCGCCTTATGTTGCAGGCCGGCACACATCTAACACATCAATTGGGTAAAAATACCTGTCTGGGATCAGGGAATTTCCCGGGAAAAGTCTTGTGCAAGGGCTACTTTTTTTCTTGACAATTCCCGCTCCTCTGAATAAGGTTGGCCCCTAAAATGAATCAAGGTTCAGTTTATCCACTGTCCATATTTATCTTTATAACTCACTGATAAAGGAGAA